>LULL01000029.1_pt1 | contig 62968 bp, 63 predicted proteins | sample 728161 | NCBI WGS metagenome assembly LULL01 (sample SAMN03860290, study PRJNA289734) | marine metagenome | biome: seawater column; feature: ocean; material: water; isolation source: Red Sea water column Station 149 - depth 500m | place: Saudi Arabia: Red Sea | collected 2011-10-15 | depth 500 m
ATTCATAGTGCTCTCTTTAAGTCTATTATGGCTTCAATAGCTTTCTTTGCGTTTTGTTTTGATTTAGGTTTTGTCATTTTAGTTCTCCTTAAAGTTGTTAAGGCGATTTGCTGGATTAGCCTAGCTAGCCAGCGGGACGCCAGTGAAATTGCTCAAGGAATTTAGATAGTTACAGACCAAAGGCTAATTTTGTAACAAGGCATAAAAGGGAGGCTAATCGGCGTAGCCAGATTTTTGACTACGAATAGCCAATCCCAGTCATTTCCAGTCACAATGGTTAGTTTTGGTACAACAGAAGCAGAGATCAAACACCAGATACCAAGTAATTGATTTCATAAGTGTTTAGAATGTTGTTAACGATGTCTTTTTGAAATTTAGGCAAAAAAAAAGGCCTTTCAAAAAAGCCTTACGAAAAATGGTGGACCCTAGCGGGATCGAACCGCTGACCCCTTCGCTGCCAGCGAAGTGCTCTCCCAGCTGAGCTAAGGGCCCACATATGAAAGTAATTTACAAAAAAAAAGAGCTTTTGACAGCTCTTTTCTTATCTTAATAAAGCAAAAAATAAGTGGTGGGCGTTGACGGGATCGAACCGCCGACATCCACCTTGTAAGGGTGGCGCTCTCCCAGCTGAGCTAAACGCCCACTTATATATTAGTGAGATGATAATTTAGAGAAATATCCCCACTCTGTCAATCAGAATATCCAGTTTTTTTTTCCAGAGCATAAAAAAAGGGAGAACATTGTCCTCCCTTTTTAAGTCATCGAATATTTCAACAATTAATTTGCTACTGCCTGATCTGTTCCAGAGTCTTTATCGCCCTCTAGGACAGTAAAGTTTCTCTCTTTTAAGAACTCCTCAGGTGTCGCCAAATCAAGAGCAATTTTTAAAACTCTATCAGCTACTGCAACTGGATGTATATCTAGGCCAGTTTTAATTTCCTCCGGCACTTTAGATAAATCCTTCTCATTTTTCTTAGGGATAATCACTGTTTGAATACCAGCTTGTTTCGCGGCTAAAAGTTTTTCTTTTAGTCCACCAATCGGAAGCACTCTCCCTCTTAAGGTAATTTCTCCAGTCATCGCCACATCTTGTCTTACTGGTATTTTTGCAATAGCAGAAGTTAAAGCCGTTGCCATAGTGATCCCTGCTGAAGGACCATCTTTTGGAGTCGCTCCTTCCGGCACATGAATATGAATATCATGCTCATTATACCATTTATGATCAACGTTAATAAGGTCACTAATTGATCTTACCCAAGAAAGAGCTGCTTTAGCTGATTCTTGCATTACATCACCGAGCTTTCCTGTTACTTGAATTTTTCCATTTCCAGGAACAGTGACAACTTCGATATTAAGCAACTCTCCACCGACTGATGTCCAAGCAAGTCCATTAACTAAACCAACTTGTGATTCTCCTTCAATCGCAGTATCTTCAAACTTCACAGGGCCTAAATATTTATCTAAAAGTTTTTCAGTAACTTTATATTTCTTCCCTTTCTCGACATCATTTGTAACAACGTCTGTCGCAATTTTTCGCGTAATTGTATTCATTTGTCTTTCAAGATTTCTTACGCCTGCTTCTTTAGTATAACCTCGAATAACTTTTAAAAACATCTTATCAGACATATTTACGGGATACTCGGAAAGTCCATGAGTATCAATTGATTTTTTCAGTAAATATTTTTTAGCGATCTGAAGTTTTTCATGTGGTGTATAACCAGGAATATGGATCATTTCCATTCTATCTCTTAAAGGGCCCGGAATGCGTGAGACATCATTTGCAGTCATGACGAACATCACTCGTGAAAGATCATATTCAACTTCAATATAATGGTCTGTAAAATTTTTGTTTTGAGCTGGATCTAAAACCTCTAACATCGCAGAAGCGGGATCTCCTCTCATATCAGAACTCATTTTATCAATCTCATCCAAAAGAACGACAGGATTTCCTGTTTTTGCTTTTTTCATAGCTTGAATAATTTTACCTGGCATCGCTCCAACATATGTTCTTCTATGTCCTCTTATCTCAGCTTCATCTCGAACACCACCAAGAGAAATTCTTACAAACTCTCTTCCCATGGATGTGGCCAATGATTTACAAATTGATGTTTTCCCTACCCCTGGAGGACCGGCCAAACAAAGAATCGTTCCGGTGGCCTTACTATTATCTCCAACAAGATTTTTTACAGCCAAGTATTCTATGATTCTATCTTTAACATCTTCTAATCCAAAATGATCTTCATCTAAAACTTCTTTAGCGTGTTTGACACTATTATCGTCTTCAGTAAATTCATTCCAAGGAAGGTTAAGCATCCAATCGATATAATTTCTCACAACCGCTGATTCAGCAGACATAGGAGACATCGATTTGAGCTTTTTAATTTCTTTTTCTACTTTTTCCTTAGCCTCTACTGGCATATTTTTATTTTTTAAACGATCTTCCATTTCACCTATTTCAGACTTTCCGTCTTCTTTATTGCCTAATTCTTTTTGAATGGCATTCATTTGCTCATTTAAGTAATACTCTTTTTGAGATTTTTCCATTTGAGCTTTAACACGAGATCTTATTTTCTTTTCTACGTTAATAACTTCAATCTCTCCTTGCATTTTCTCAAGGAGAAGTTGCAGTCTTAACTCAACGTTAACCGCATCTAAAATTTCTTGTTTTTCAGGAATTTTCATTGTCAGATGAGCGACAATAATATCCGCAAGTCTTGAAGGATCTGTAATTGAAGAAATACTCATTAAAAGCTCTGGTGGAATTCTTTTATTAAGCTTCACATATTGCTCAAAAATATTTTTTACAGACCTTACAGTTGCTTCTAAAGCAACTTCATCTTCTCTAATATCTTCACACTCAATGACATCTGCAAAATAACCTTCTGGACGACATTCAAAACTGTCTAATGTCGCTCTATGCTTACCTTCAATTAAGACCTTTACAGTATTATCTGGAAGCCTAAGCATTTGAATAATATTTACAACTGTACCAATATCATAAACATCTTCTCGTTCAGGGTTTAAAACACTTGCGTCTTTTTGTGTAACTAGAAAAAGTTCATTTCCGTTTTTAGCAGCTTTCTCCAAGGCAGAAATAGACTTTTCTCTACCAACAAAAAGAGGGACAACCATATGAGGAAATATAATGACATCTCTCAGTGGGAGTAGCGGATAGTTCTTTGAATTCGATGACTTCTTGTCCGACATAGCACCTCCTGCGCTTTTACAATCCATGAACGTAAGTGGACAACTTAGGTTCTTAAATTATTTTCCCACTATTTCAAATTTAGTTCAAGGCAGATCAACGCAGGTAAATTTCTCCTAAGTGATAATTATTTACAAAAAAACTTAACTTTTTATTCTTTAGCTCTTTCCCTACCTATGTATTTCCAAACACTTAAGAGTGTTTTAAAGTCAAATAAATAAAAATTTCCAAATCTTTTGGCCAAGATCATTTAGAACTTTATTTTACTTACATCAATTGTTAGGTTTTTTAAGAAAAAAAAGGAGGAACTTTAAGCTCCTCCCTCCCTATATTTGTCACTAAATTTTTTTAAATTAAGAAGCGTTTGTTACTTTTTTGGTCTTACTTTCTGCTTCATTATCTCTTTTTTTCTCGCCTTCCATTAATTTTGGCTGCTCTTTGCCTTCAATCGCAGCTTTGGTTACGATACATTTATTAATTTTATCGTTAGCTGGGATCTCGTACATCACATCCAACATCGTCTGCTCTAAAATAGATCTTAAACCTCTGGCTCCAGTTTTTTTACTGATAGCTGTTCGAGCAACTTCCTTTAGCGCTTCATCTTCAAACTCTAATTCAATTCCATCAAATTGAAAAAGCTTTTGATATTGTTTTGTTATAGCATTTCTTGGCTCTTTTAAAATTTGTACCAAAGCTTGCTCATCTAACTCTTGCAACATAGCATTGACAGGAAGCCTTCCAATAAATTCAGGAATTAAACCAAACTTTGAAAGATCTTCTGGCTCTATTCCGCCTAAGATTTCAACTGCTGATTTTTCAGACTTTTTAGTTTTCTCAGGTTTACCTGCTAGACCAAGAGCTGGTTTCTTGACTTGTCTTTTCTCAATAATTTTATCTAAGCCGACAAAGGCTCCAGCAACAATAAAAAGAATATTTTTTGTATCAACCTGTAAAAACTCTTGCTGGGGATGCTTTCGACCACCTTTAGGCGGAACAGAAGCAACTGTCCCTTCAATGAGTTTTAATAAGGCTTGCTGAACTCCTTCTCCAGACACATCTCTTGTAATAGAAGGGTTTTCTGATTTTTTAGCAATTTTATCAATCTCATCAATATAAACGATTCCTCTTTGAGCACGTTCTATATCGTAATCACATGCTTGTAAGAGGTTTAAAATAATATTTTCGACATCTTCACCCACATAGCCTGCTTCCGTTAAAGAAGTTGCATCCGCAATAGCAAAAGGAACATTGAGATACTTTGCTAAAGACTGCGCAATTAAAGTTTTCCCTGACCCTGTTGGCCCAGCAAGTAAAATATTGGATTTAGCTAATTCAACATCATCAGCTTTTTTTCCACTTGGACGGTGAGCAATTCTCTTGTAATGATTATGAACAGCAACTGAAATAATTTTTTTGGCCCTATCTTGTCCGATAACATACTCATCAAGATGTTCTTTAATCTCATGAGGTTTAGGAACATTATCTAAAGCCGTTTTTGAAACAGACTTAACTGAATCCTCATAAATAATATCGTTGCAAAGCTCAATACATTCATCACATATATAGACACCCGGTCCTGCGATTAGCTTTTTAACTTCTTTTTGTGACTTTCCACAAAAGTTACAATTGAGAGCTCCATAATTTTCGCCACGTTTTTTCGTTGTCATACACTTCCTTTAAATCGAACTATTTTTAAGATTCTGATTCTACTTTACCTTTTGGTTCAATCACTTTATCGATTAACCCCATTTCTTTTGCTTTTGTTGGTGAAAGATAATTATCTCTATCCATAGCTGCTTCATACTCTTCATACTTTTTTGATGTCGAAGTATGATCAACATAAATTTGAGTTAACTGCTTTTTTAAATCTTGAATTTCTTGAGCTTGAATTTGAATATCACTGGCCTGACCTCTCGCCCCACCTAAAGGTTGATGGATCATAATCCGTGAGTGAGGTAAAGAATATCTATTATCTTTATGTCCAGCTGCTAATAAAAGTGAACCCATTGAAGCTGCAAGTCCAGTACAATAGGTATACACAGGACATGAAATGTGTTGCATAATATCATATATTCCTAAGCCAGCATAAACACTTCCCCCTGGACTATTAATATAAAAATGAATAGGCGCCTCGCTATCTGATTGTTCTAAAAAAAGCATTTGAGCAATTAAAAGATTGGCAACTGTATCATTAACTTCTGTCCCAAGAAAAATAATTCTATCTAGTAACAACCTAGAATAAATATCATATTGTCTTTCTCCACGGGCAGTTTGTTCGATAACAACAGGGTTGGGTATATACATCTTTGGAGCACTCATATTTTATCCTTTTCTTTCATTGATTTATCCACTTAACTTGTCGGATTAAATTAATAATTCTTGAGCAGTTATTTTACAAGAATCTCATTTAAATCACAAAAAAACATAATTAATTTAGCCACTTAAATAGAAAACTATTTAACGGGCCTTCAAAACATTTATTAAGATGATCTTACGAAACAAAGCTGACAAAAAAGTTCAGTTACATTTATTCCCCAGCAAAAATTTCTGGTATCACTATGCGTTTATAAAAATTACACAAATCAGTGGATTCAAAATACGTAAAGATTACAATTCATTAGTTTTTTTTCTCTAGGTACTTGAAGAAGCATCATTTAACACCTAAAAAATCATTATCGCAAATAGATAAACCATGTATTGAGAGTTGGCATCCTATTTGCTCATATTGAAGAGAGTAGATCATGAAGATCGATAAAGGGAGAAACAAACATTATGGAAACGAAAGTTATTTCACTGGATCAGCAAAGACGACTTAAAAACCTAAAACAAAAAGAAAAACAATTCAAATCCTATCTGACAAAACTAAAACAAGAAGAACTCCAATACGAAGCCAATTATATTATCAATAAAGTTCATGAAGAAAACCTTTCAGAAGAGTTTTTGTTAAAAAGCGCCCTTTTAATGGATGAACTTGCCAAGAGAGTTGAAGCCACTCATATGGCCAATACTATTAATAAGTTTTCTGAAAATCTTAGGGCAAAGCTAGACCCAAAACTTTTACAGTAAAAATGACTATTGATTCTAAGCTAGCACATGATTTTACCAATAATGCTTTAAGAATTGAAATTCTACATAAAATGTTATGTGAGGAAATTGAAAAAGAACAAGTTTTTTCACAGGAGTATTTAAAAGACCTAGAAGATTATCTTCACAAACAGTTAGAATACATAAAAAAATTTAAGTCATTGATTTAATCATGGCCACAAGATCTTTTTCTCGAGTCGGCTTAAACATGACTTCACAACCTTTTTTATGGCCAAAATTAACTAAGGCAGGATCATCTTTGTCATAAACTTCTCCCGTAATAAGAATAAAAGGAAGATTCATATGTTCAATTCTTTCAAAGAAACTAATTCCATTTTCCTTAGGTAAATTATAGTCACAAACAATAATAGAAATTTCTTGTTTATGTTCGTCTAAGTATTCTTTTGCCGACTGAGTTTCATGAAAGCAGACAATATCAGAAGATAATTCTTCACCTAATATAATTTGCATAAGATCACAGATATCTTTTTGATCATCAATAAAAACAACTTTCATAAGCCTCTCCAAAACCTTATATTAGAATAAGAAATACAAGTGATATCTCAACTTAAGTTTTTTTCAACAATCTTAGACAGAACAAAACATCAAAAGAATGTCTAATAAACATCCTTATAACCATTGAAGACTTTTATAGTCGTGCTCAACGTATTGACGTAGCATGGAAATTTTCTCTGAAGGGGAATATCCAAGGGCCTGACTGATTAAACGAATTTTATCTAAATTAAATTTATCATTTTCAAGAGTATCAATGAGAACCTGAAGATAGATTAAATTGCTTGAAAACACATCAACATAATGAGCTATTTTTGCCTGATAGAAAGGATTAATTCGCATAATCTCCAAAGCAATTTTTGTTTTTAATGATTTAAATTGTTCAGCATCGACCTCAATCGTTCGCACAATTCTCGCCTGAAAGCGAATAATGCGAACACTAAAGTTTTCCACATTAAACTTTTGCAATTTTTCTAAATCGTAATTTTTAAATAAAGGGTATTCTGGCAACTTAATCATAAAGTCTAAGTTTTCTTTCTCAAAAAACTGACCTATTTGCTCAAAAAGTATCCCCCCTTCGGAAATATTCTTAGCTCTTCCTTTAAAAACCAAATCTCCGTTAGTGTAGAGAACTTCTTGCTTATAAGGGGCCCTCAAATAACGTCTTTGATATCCCTTATGTTCTTTCATACTTAAAGAAGCTCACTTGCAATTTCAGATAATGGAGAACGCTCGCCTTGGAAAAGTTTTGTATGGGCGACAATATCTTCTTTTTTAAGTCTATCGATACAATAAACAAGCCCATTATTAATTGAATCTAAATAAGGGTTATCAATCTGCTCACTATCACCAGTAAGTACGATTTTGGTTCCCTCCCCCGCTCTAGTAATAATGGTTTTAATCTCATGTGGAGTTAAATTTTGAGCTTCATCCACAATCATATATTGTCCAGGAAGAGATCTCCCTCGAATATAAGTCAATGGTTCAACATGAAGAAGGCCCTGATTAATTAATTCATCCCAAGTTGTCGTTTGATTACTTGCTCTTTGATTTCCAAATAAGAAGTCAATATTATCAAATATAGGCTGCATCCATGGACCAAGTTTTTCATTAACATCCCCAGGTAGAAAACCTAAGTCCCTTCCCATGGGAACAATTGGTCTTGAGACGAGAACACGCGAAAATTGTTGCTGTCCAATTGCTGACTCTAAACCAGCCGCAATTGCCAATAAGGTTTTTCCTGTCCCTGCTTTTCCTACTAATGAGACGAGACTTATTTCGTTATTTAACAAAGCATCTAGAGCAAATTGTTGTTCAACATTCTTAGGGTGAATTCCCCACACACCTTCTCTTGGTTTTATAAGAGGAACAATCCCTCCTTTTTTTTGATGAAATCTTCCAAGCTGTCTATGTTGTGGATTGCCTGTTTCATGGACAACAAGATACTCATTTGCATAAAAAAATCCATGCTCTTTTTCATCAAGTTCTAAGAATCTATTTTTTTCAAAATCTTGCAATCTTTGAGCATCAACTTCAAAAACTCTTTGCCCTGAATATAGCTCATCAATTGTAATTTCAGAAGTTTCATAGTCTTCAGCTGCGACTCCAAGAGCATCTGCTTTAAGTCGCAAATTAATATCTTTAGTGATTAAAACAACATTTTCGCCATTCTCCTGTAAATAAAGAGCATTGGCCAAAATAAGATTATCATTAATGGAAAGATCAATTCCTGCATGTTTCGTGGCAGGCTCTCTAAGAATACTAATTTTTAAGAGTCCACCAGAATGAAGAGGAACTCCTTTGACCAATGAAGCACTTTCTCTTAAATCGTCTACTAATCGAGCAAAGTATCTTGCATTTCTTCCGTTTTCATTTTGATCTTTTTTAAACCGATCTAATTCTTCAACTACGATTAAGGGGATGAAAACATTATTATTTCCAAATTTATTTATTGCTGATGGGTCAAATAGTAGAACATTAGTGTCAAGAACAAAAGTTTTCGTTTTTTTACTCAAGTGATTCCCTCCAAATTGGAATTAGTCTTATAAGTTTATTCTAATGAAAAAAAAAGCTTATGGCACGACTTTTAAGGATCAAATGTAAAATCAAAAAGAGAAAAATAAATGACAACTCGGTTTGAGTCTTGTTGTTGAAGTTTTTCGCCAATCTCTGTTTCATAAAAACCAACAAAAAGATTAATTAAACCTGTATTGAGTTTTAGCCCATAGCTATAATTATCAACAGCATTAACTCCCGCTAAAACACTTAAAGCAGGTGATATTCCCACTTCAACTCCTAAATGGATTCTTCTTGCAAGCTCCATTTGCTCTTGGAGATTTTTTATATCTGCCGACAAATTTAAGTCAAATCCTCCACCCACGCTCGCTTGCCATGATGTTCCAAAATTGACTTGCATCGGTTGAGTTTGAACTTCAAGATCATCCGGATTTTTTTTGGTATGTAGTATAGTATAAAAGTCTAATACTGCGAGCCCCATAGAGAAAGTTTGGGTCCCACTGGACTTTACATAATCTAACCCAATGTCTCCTCCCCAACCACTGCCTTCAATTTTTCCCAAAGCATTTAAAATTTCATCTATATCTGATTGAGAAAGTGCATCTAATAAAGAATAGCCAGTGAGATTATAAGAGCCAAATATTGCTTCTCTTTCAATATATTTAATGCTTACCCCAAGGGCCAAATGCTCACCACTTCCTCCCGTTTTATAATTCCCATATAAAGGTTGAGCATACCCCATAACAAAACCACGATCAAAACGATGATCCACATCTAAGGCCGGAGTGACTTGGTTTTGAAGATTAAAGTTTGAGTTATAATTAACTAAGGCGGTCAAACCAAATTTTCCCATTTTAAACCCAGGAGCATAATCAATACCAATATGAACTGGAAAATCAAAGGCTGCATCTGCAAAGTCGGTAGGATCACTTCCTAAATTATTAAAACGATCTGTATCTTCTAAAATATTTGTGACCGAAAAAGAGGGATTTAAAGGATAGAAACTAAAGCCTTTATGTCTGGCCAATAAAGCTGGATTATAAAAAAGAGTAAAATCACCTTCAGCTAAACTCGTAAAAGCATCTCCCATTAATAAACCCCGTGGACTTTTTCCTAGACTCCTCTCTTGAGCTGCATACGCTGTAAGAGAAACTATAAAAAGTGGGAGTAATAATAATCTTATCATTGATATATAGACTCAAAAAATATAGCATAAAACTTTTCAATTCGTTCTATGGTTTGGGCTTCACAAGTGGTTTGATCAGTAATATCTTTTAAAGTTGTGATCGCGTCTTGTCCGTTTGGGTCTCCATCATTAAAAGCTCCATCTTCAGCTAAAACAGCATTATCCATTAAAAGGGCCAAAGCAGCTTGAATATTTGAAACATCCCCTAATTCACTACTGCCTGGCAAAGTCATATTAGAAAGAATATCCATCATATTATTATAGTAAATAATGCCATAACAAAGTCTGCGTTTAATAACTTCTTGGCCAACTGGGGCTTCTAAAAAATCACTTCCTTGCGTTCCATCTAAAGGAGGTACACATGTTCCAGGGGAAGTTGCTGTTATCCAGTCCTCAGCATCCTCTGTTGTGTAAGAATAAATACAAGTATTTCCAAAGCCTTGAGCATCTCCTCCCTTGGCCCCATCAGCTCCTGCATTGCCGTACAGAGCAAAATGTTTTCCCATTTGGACAAAAATTAAATAAAGCGCTTGTAAGCTAAGATCACCAGATTTTTTCGTTCCAAATTTTGCATTTCTGGCCACAGTACTCGGCTGTCCAGAGGCTGCATCATCATAAGAAATTAAAGTGTTAATGGCATTATTAAGACTTAGATAAACGGTACTGTCTGGCGCAGTTTCATTTGAAGAAGAAAAAGAGGCCAATGATGTAATCAAACTAGCAGAATTAATATTTTCTAAGTTTCCTCCAAAAAGAATGTCCAACTCTTTATAACCCGCCTTACAGGCTTGCATAGAAGCATAAACCGAAATATAATTTGCATCATCTTTTTGAAAGCCTACATCATTTAAAATATCCTCTGCCTTAGAACAATCCATTCCACTTAAATGATATTTCGCTTCTGCTACTGCTGAACGAACTTCTTCTTCCGTGCTTTTAGCACAAGCGACACAACATAAAATAAGGATAAAAAGAAAACTGGTCTTCATGACTCACCTTTATAAAACTCTCCCCTCTCTATTCTAAATAAGTTTTATATGGTGTAAAAGACAGTAAATTATGCTTTATTTTCTAGCAATATACTCAATTAATTTTCCCATCGCCTCTTTAAACGGGGCCACCTCAAGAGTCATACTCATTCTTGCCGAGTTAGGATAACCAAAAGAAGATCCTGGTACCAAAGCCACTCCTGTCTTTTCTAAAATATCTTCTACAATTTGATCACTATGATCCTCAACTTCATGATCTAAATGATTAAAGAAGGGCATTCTAGAAAAATCCAATAAATAATAAAAACCAGAATTTGTTTGATAAAAACAATGGGGTAAGTTTGCATCTCTAAAGGCCATGCGAATAATTTGAGCACATTCTCTTAATTGTTCTTTTACCGGGTCAAAATAATGATCTAAAAGTGAAAAATCAAATTCAATCAGCGCCCTTTGAATCAGGCTATTAGGCCCAGAAGTTGTCTGACTCTGAATCTTTGCCATAGCATAGGTCAACTCTTTTTGGGCCAAACAAAACCCAATTCTCAAACCTGTTGAGGCAAAAGATTTTGAAATTCCATCTATAATGACCGTTTGTTTTAATAAACTTATATCATGTTGATAAAAATAAGTTGGCTTAGGATCATAATAATAAAGTTCACTATAAAGCTCATCACTTATTACAGTTAAATCTGGATAGTCTTTTAAAAATTCTGCAAAATTTTTCATCCATTGGTCTGTATAATAAATCCCGGCTGGATTATTTGGACTATTTAAAATAATGGCCTTTGTTTTATTTGTGATTGCCTTTCTCATTTCTTCAATATTAGGTGTATAGGCATCAAAAGCATGGGACTTTACCACGACTGGTACTCCCCCCCAAAACTTGACCATCTCAGGATAAGAAACCCAAAAAGGAGTTAATAGGATCACCTCATCTCCTGGGTCAATCAAAGCTCCAAAAACATTATATAAAGAATGCTTGGAACCATTACTAATAATGCAGTCAACATCACAATCAGCTTTGGCAAAACTCACCTGCCTTCTGTGTTCAAAATGCTCTTGAAATTTTGCTCGTAAAGGTTTCATCCCAGCAACGGGACTGTATTGATAACTTTTTAAAAAATTTAATTGTTTTTTTATGACTTCCACAAACTCACTTGAAGGTTTGAAAGGAAGTTGGCCACTGGTCATATTATAAACGTGCTTACCACTCTGGGCAATTTCAGAGACTCGCTCATTAACTTTTAAAGTAATACTTCCCTTCGTTTGCTTGACTCTAGAACTTAGCTCCATTAATTCCTCTCTTTAAGCTTCTTTAAAATTAATTCAGGCACAAAGTCTTTAATTTCACCGCCATGTTGATAAACATCTTTTACTAATGATGAGGAAATATAATAGTATTTTTCTCCCGTCATTAAAAAAACTGTTTCTGCCATCTCTTCTAACTTTCTATTCATCGAAGCCATTTGAAATTCAATTTCAAAATCACCTGTGGGTCTTAATCCACGCACGATAGCATGAATATTATTATTTTTGACATAATCGACAATAAGCCCATCCCAAAAATCAACTTCGACTTGTTCATCATTAATAAAAAGTTCATCTAACATACTTTTTCTTTCTTCCTGTGAAAAAAGATTTTTCTTGCCTGGAGAAACAGCAATCAAAACAATGACTTTATCAAAAATTTTTTGAGCACGTTTAACGATATCGTAATGACCATTTGTAAAAGGATCAAACGAACCAGCATAGAGAGCGATTTTATCCATAATAAAGTCCTTTTATCCTTTATTATACCCGAGTTCTATAAATCATAAATAATAAAATAAGTTGTTCCTTGTTGAAAAATCTTATCCGCCTCTCCAAAACGTTTTTGAAACTCATCTATTTTCATTGTTTTTTGTCCACAGGCTTCCAAAATAAGTTTTGGAGGAAAAGAAGAGTTGGAAAAAAAATTAAATATCCCCTCATAAAGTTCTCGTTTTTCATAAGGAGGATCTACAAAAATAGTCGGAGATTTTTCAGCAACTAAAGAATAATTTTTTTTAAGCCAACTTATCATTTCTGATTTAGTGCAAATCGTTTCACCAAGATCTGGATACTTGTTATAAAGATTTTTTTTATTTTTTTTTAAACAAAAATAAGCATTTTTGGCATTCTCAACCAAATAAACTTCATCCGCCCCTCTTGAAAGAGCTTCAAAGCCGATGGATCCACTTCCAGCACATAAGTCGACAAAAACTTGATTTGAAAAATCTTGGATTGAATCAAAAAGTCTACGTTTCAACATGACCGATGTCGGGCGTGTTAAATAAGAAGAAGGAGTCTCCAAAGAAAAACCCTTGGCGACTCCTCCTAAAATATTTACCGACATAATTATGCAGCTTTTTTATTTGAATTTTGAGAATGAACAGGTAGAGAAAACTTCATCCCTCCCTCAAGTTCGATTTCAAAAACCTCTTCCGAAATATTTAAATGAATTTCTTTACCTGATACTTGAAAGGATAAGTCTAGTTTCATATCACCTTCAACCTTAAAGCTCATTGAAGAGTGAGTTTTTGGAGAAGACCCTTGAACAGAATGATCAAAATGGGAGTTGCTTGAAGCCGTATGTAAGTGATGAACATTAGCGTCATCCTCAACAGGCTTATGCTTTGCAACAACTTCCTCAGCTGGCATCTCAGATAATTCATCCAAAACTTCTGACATTTCTTGGTCCACCTCTACAGTCGGCTCAGAATTTGACTCAGGTTGGTGATGAAATTCTTGTTCACTCGGTTGCTCATGTTCTTGACTCTCAGCAACAACTTCTTCGTCATGAGTTACTGCGTTATCTTCCTCAACCTCAGCTTTTGGCCCATCGGCCTTGGCTTCATTTTCAGAGACCTCCATTGATGTTTCAGGTGATTTATCCTCAACCGTATCAACATCTTGAGACACATCTTCTGTAAATTCTTTTTCTAAGCTTTCAATCTCATTCATGATATCCGCTAGTTCATCATCATTAAAGCCTTTTTCCATATGACTCTCCCTTCATTTAATATTCTCTTTGGGATAAAGAACCAAAGTGAACTTTTCTTTCTTTTTATCGGTACTTTTCTAGGGGGATTAAACTTTAATTATGTGAACGGAATTTTTTTCTTTTTTGATGACAAAACCTTAACAAACTTATACAAAATAACCTCAAAATTTTTCACGCAAACAATTAATTTTATTGGTTTTTTGAGAGAGAGAGAGATCATTGAATAAAAAGCGTTTTTCAGCGAGTGACTGGTTTAAGACAAGCGAGTATGCTCAAAAATTCACAAATGAAACAAGCATGGGTCGAAACCCTATTGCAGGCTCTCTTGCGCCTTTTTCTCCCGAAGCCCAAAATTTACATCGAGCGACTCATGGTATCTCTAATTATTTTGTTCCAGGTTGGAGAGGTGAATCTTTAATCTCTAAAGATGTCAAAAAATTTAAGGCCGTCTTAGAAAAGCTTCATCAAGATGCTAAAACACAGTTTTATACTAAAGAAGCTTTTTCTAGAAAATTAAAAATAGCAACTTATGACGAATTTCTTTCCTATGCTGAATTCAAGGCCATTAACTGTACTCATCTGGATCACTACACTAGTTTTTGGAAAGAAATCAAAAACGAAAACTCTCTTTATTCAGAGCATTTAGAAAACTTCATTGATATTCTAAGTTTTAGAATTGCTGTTGTGTACCTTTTAAAGATTCGCTTTATTGTTATTTTACATGAGCAAACTCAGGCTAAATTTGACGCTAAACATATTTTTTATCCAAACTCATGTTTAACCAAGCTCTTTAGAACGGCGAGTTCAACTCAATTGCATACAAAAGCTTTTGAACAAAATATTTTTAGTTGGTACAAGCCAAACGAAAGCTTAAAGAATGAATTAACAAGCTTTACTCAAATTTGTTGTCACCTCAACATTACTGAAATTATCAAAACTTATTCACTTGAGTCTGAAAAAATTCTTCATAGCTCTACTGATTATTCCCATTCTATTAGTCACAAAAGTTTTGGTTTATTTCTTAATTCATTACTTATTAACTTCCCCCTTTGGCTGGAGTCTATAAATTCGATAAGAACAAACAAATATAAAACTTTTAATAATCATCTTGAAATCATTAGTACAAAGTTTGCAGGAGATAATCTTGAATCATTAGGTCTATCCCACTGGCTTGCTCAAGAATCTAATAAGGATATAAAATGGGAACAAATTCTTTGTCCTGACTTCAAAAAGAATGATTTTTTATCTGGACTTTTTTTAAAGACGTCTAATGAGCTTCAGTTTTTAACTTTTCTGGCCCAAATTGCTCACTCTCAAGGCTTTGAAGCCAGACCTTTTATTTCCAACGTTATTAACTCGCATCTTTATAATAGAAAAAACACTTTTAACTCCCAACCGAGTTTTAATATCAATAATGACGAAAGTTTAAGTTTTTCAACGTACGATCGAGTTGTTCTTAATCTTACTCATTTTCCCAAAAATAATCCTCAACACTTTTTATTTTCACAAATCAATCAACAAAAGCAATATCTTAAAGATAATGGTTATTTATATATAATGACTTCAAAGAAGCTTTTTGTTCCAAGTCAAAAAAATAAAATAGAAAATCTTTTAAAGAATTTTAAAGTTGAGGGAATCTTTAATCTAGAAGCTGTTAAAGGAAAAGGTGAAGTTGGTAATTATATTTATATTCTCTCTAAGCGAGCTTTACACGATCACCCAACGAAACATTCATGTTTAAATTTTCGCTACACAGCTGATCTAGAAACATTCCATGAGTTTTCTCAAATCATTCAACTTTCAGAGAAGTTTTTTAGAAATCATTTACAAGATCTCCCTTCTTTGTCCCAAGTCAGTAATGATCATTTTCGGCTAGAGTTTTATCAAGATGCTATTGTTAATGGGCAATTAATCCATTCGACATCAAAAGACTCAAGTAAAGTTACCCACCCTTTGTTTTTTAAAAAACTTATGGGTTTATGTAACTCCCTAGACTACTTTTTTGATATTCAAAGCATAGACTTTAACGAAAACAATTATAATAAAGAAGAAAATTCTCTTTTTCATTTCTCTCATAGCTTTCAAAGAGAAAAATCTCCTTATACCATTATTGTCGATCAAAGAAACAGAGAGTCGACCCAAATAGAGTTTATCTCAACATCTGCTCTAGAAGCTAAAGCCTACGATTATGGCCATGCTCTGTGTTCGTATTTTTATGCTTATCCCAAATGGCCGAACCTTAATATTTTTGCAATAAAAGATTTTTTTGAATCAAGTATTGGCCAACAAATTGTCAATCTTACTTTTAGTAACGAAATCAGAAAAATAAAAGGGAACTTAAATAAACTGCTTATTCCTAAATATTTTTCTCGTCAAAATCAGATACCAGAACATATCCTGATGGGCCTTAAACTTTTCTCACTTGGACCAAATGAAATTTTAAGTTTACATCCATCTGAGCTACAAAGTTCTTACAAAAAGATCAAAGGAATTCTTCCCCAACTCGTGATATCTTACCCTTCTGAGACGATTGGTCTTATATCAAACTTTAAACGTTCACTTATTGGGGCCATGGAAGTCACTGGAAGTCGAACAAAACGATCAAATGGAATTAACTTCAATAATCCTGTTCTCAAGAGTCCATTACTTTTATCTAAAACGTATCCCATTTATCCGGATAATGATGATATCTACCTAGAGTTCAACTCTCATGCACTTGAGTCAGTTCACTCTCCACTCACTCGTGTTCGTGCAACGACAGAAAAAAAAGATGATTACACAAGCCATATACTTGAATTATACTCTGGAGAGACAAAAGTCATTACCTTATATACAGATCAGGCCATGATTAGCTTCCTCGATTTTATTTTAAATAATGTTTTAAATGCTCCTATCTCAAAAATCCTACAAAGTGTTGAGGTCCCTGCTTTAGACGATCTTAAAAGCATACTAAATGCGTATGGTTCCTTGAATCGTTCTCTTGAAGAGCTCTCAAAAGAGTTACCAGCTCTTTTTGACCAACTCATTAATTCAACTATTTTTTCTCATTAGATAGATTTGCTCTGTTGTAAATTCCTCGAAGACTTATAAACTAGAACTAGAGGGTAAATACTTGAAATCAGAGATTATTAAGCTACGTAAAAAAATTTATCACAACTTAAAAAATAAGGCGTTCTCCTTAGAGGAGCAAAGCAGTGAGTTAACGCAATACTATGCTGATCAAGTTAAGGCCTCTCAAAGAACATTTGAAATAAGCACTCTAGATGAACTTAGTAAAAAAGTTTTAAGTTCAAAAGTCATTTACCTTGGAGACTTCCATACTTTTGACCAAAATATTAGAAATGTTCTTCGTATTGTAAAGTTTATTCTTTCAAATAAGTCCAAATGTATTATAGGTCTTGAAATGATTAGCAGTCAGCACCAGTTCTATCTCGATGCCTATGTTGAGGGACATCTTACCGACTTAGAGTTCTTGGAGTGTATTAATTATCATCATTCTTGGCGTTTTCCTTGGACACATTATAAACTTATCTTTGAATTGGCCAAAAAATACAAATTAAAAATGATCGCCTTAAATACAGAGGGGAATTTAAAAAAAAGAGATCAGTTTGCTGCTGAAAAAATAAAAAAGAAGCTTCAAGAAAATCCAAATGCTCACTTTCTTATCTTCTATGGTGAGTTACATATAACCAATAACAAGATTCCACTGCTTATCCAGCAATCAATACCTGGGATTAACACCACAATCATTCATCAAAATCTAGATGAAGTTTACTGGAAACTTATCACTCAAAATAAAGAACAAGGTGTCGTTAAATTTACTGATGATGAATTTTGTATTGTCACTGCGCCCCCTTGGGTTAAATATGAAAGTATGATTTATTGGTATGAAAATGTGGATGATGATCCTGATTTTGATATTCATGAATATATTATTGAAAATGGGGCAAAAATATTTAATGAAGACACCCATGAAAATTTTTATAATATTTGCTTAGAACTTATAGGACATTTAGATCTCGACTATATTGCCAATGACTTAGAAGACTTTAACTTATACGATCATAGTCAACTCGAATATATTGAAGAAGAGCTTGAAACCAATCTCCCCCCCTCTGTTTTCCAGTTTTACAAGTTTCTCATTCAAACAAATAAATCATTTCGTTTACCCCATAAAAACACTTTCTACTGTTCAAGTTATTCTATGAATAGAATTTCTTATTTAGCAGGAGTCCATATTTTACATTACATTTTAACGAAGAAGAATATCTTTACCCATGATATTCTTAATACAAAAAGTAATCAAAAAAAGTTTTTACTATTTTGTTATGAAGCCATCTTCGCTTATTTCTTTTCTAAAATCATCAACCCCCATCGAAAATGTGAAATGTACCAGGAGCTTCTTCAACTGGAGAATAAAGAGGCAAAGATCGCCATTGCCATTTTAGATGATGGTAAAAAGATTGCTCCACACTTAAAATATTGCTCACTCCAAGTCATACACCAATGCGCTCTTTATGTTGGACATATTTTAGGGGAATATCTTTATTTTAAAATGACGAAACAAAAAACGCCTATTCATTTTAAAGCTTTTTTTCAATCAATTGAAATCACTCCTAAACATTTTCATCAGACGAAAAAAAACCTTCTGTCAGAACTTAACTATAAAAAACATTTTAAAAGGTATTTCTAAATGAAAGTTTTAATTCAAAGAGTTCAAAATGCCTCTGTAGAAGTCGAACAAAAAATTGTCGGAAAAATTTCAAAAGGCTATCTTCTTTATGTATGTTTTGAGTCCTTAGATAATTATGAAAAAGTTCATTCAGCTGTAGAAAAAATTGCAAAGCTTAGAATCTTTGAGGATGAAAAGGCTAAAATGAATTATAATATCACCCAAATAAAAGGAGAAATCCTCTCCATTAGCCAATTTACCTTAAGTTGGGATGGAAAAAAAGGACATAGACCTAGTTTTGATAAATCCCTACCCCCTAATGAGGCCAAAATTTTATATCGTAAATTTAATGATGAGCTTGCTGCTCAAGATCTAAAAGTTGAAAAAGGAAGATTTGGTGCAGAAATGAAAGTCAACTCTCTCAATGATGGCCCTGTCACTTTTTTTCTTGAATTTTAAACAATGACCACTAACCTTCATCTTCACCAAACATGAGATTTCTTTCAAAATCATCAGGGCTACTCGCATTGGCCCGGGCCTCTTCCATAGATATTTTTCCTGCACGATAAAGGTCTGTAATATGCTGATCAAAGGTCTGTGTACCGCTTCCTCGTTTTCCTTTTCTAATATAAGTATAGATTTCTCCGATCTTATTGGCATCAGCAATGGCTTCTCTAATTCCTGGCGAGGTAATCATAATTTCTTGTGCCGCAACTCTTCCTTTTCCATCTACAGTTTTTAAAAGCCTTTGTGAAACAGTTGCGTAAAGGTTATCAGCAATTCTTGCTCGAACAGCATTTTGTTCTGATGGAGGAAACATTGAAATTAATCTTCCCACAGTATTAAGAGCATCTGTCGTATGGACAGTTCCAAAAACAAGATGTCCTGTTTCTGCAGCCTTTAAGGCAATTCCGATCGTCTCAGCATCCCGCATTTCACCAATTAAAATAATATCGGGATCTTGTCTCAAGGCTGACCTTAAAGCAGAAGCAAAATCTTCAGTATCTTCACCAATTTCTCTTTGAGTAATTCGAGCTTTTATAGGACGATGGACATACTCTACAGGATCTTCCAAAGTCAATATATGTACAGCACGAGTTTTATTAATTTGATTAATCATCGCCGCTAGAGTTGAACTTTTTCCCGATCCAGTAGCTCCTGTGACCAAAACAAGTCCATTATGAGCATTCGCAATCGTATTGATAGAATCAGGCAAGCCTAAATCTTTTGTTGTAGGGACATCATCATCAATAATTCTCAGGATAATTCCCATCTTACCTTGATAGCGCAGAAGATTATATCTTAAACGACAAGTCTTTGGGATCTGATAAGAGCCATCAAACTCTTTTAAGGTGTCTATTTTTGACCTTATATCTTCATCTTTTATCAAATAAAGACCAACTTGTTTTACATCATCATAAGAGAAAGCTTCTGTTTTAACGGGAACCAAATCGCCACGAAGTCGAAAACAAGGTCTTTCATTTGTTCTTATATGAATATCACTCACATTATTAGCAACAGCAGCCTTAACTAACTTTATAAAATCATCTTTAGAAATGCTCATGAAAGGTCTATCGGAATAATCCTTATATTAATTGACTTAAATTATAAAAAAATAGTTATTTATTCAAAAGATACTTGTGTCCGTTTACAAAACAAAATGTTTTTCCAATAAAGCGAATTTCATTGTGATTTAATAAGATTCCACTGCCATCTGGACAAGCATAAACTGGTGATTGAATCATTTTAGAATAGTTTTTTAATTCTTGATCATATCGTTTGGAATTTTTATAATGAGGAAAAAACTCAAAATCGACTAATTGAAGCCCTGCTAAATTTTTAACATTATCTTCGTTTTCGTCACAATCAAAACTAGGAAAAGCTGCGGTTTCAATATTTTTCGTCATAATAATCGCCCCAGCGCTAACTCCTGTTAAAACGCCACCATTTCGTACCCAGGCTTTTAGTTCTTTTAAAAGTCCTGTTTTTCTTAAATATTTTAAAAAATAAAAGGTATTTCCTCCCCCCAAATGAATAATATCTGCTTGAAAAGCAATTTTTTTGCTTATTTCACTAAAAGGATGATCAACATGAAATTTATAAAACTTTCTAATTCCGTAGGGACGATATTGTTGAATAATATCTCGATAATCTTCATTTGAGTTATAACTACTCGATGGAATAAAAGTAAGTTTTAAGTCTTTTTTTTTAAACAAAGAAAGAAGCCCTTGATCTAGGTTGAAGTTCTCTTCAGCATATCCTCCACTATAAAAAACAAGTTTCATAATCCTTCTCTATTTTCTCTAACAACATCAATTATCTTTCTTAAAATTCCTTTCGGAACTTTTTGATGGAATTGAATTTTTTTATCTGGATCTAAGTTCTGATGTCCACCAAGATCTTCAATTAAATGATAAAGTTTTTCAACAGAAAGACTTTTCTTTTGCTGAATAAGCAAGTCTACAATATAAGTGACGGCGTCACCTGTTATCCTTTCGGCCTTATTTATAACTTGTGATCTTTGGCATACATCCAATAAAATATCTTCCTGTGTTTGCTGAAAAGTTCTTGCAGTTTCTTTGATGATTTCGAGATAAAGCTTTTGAAACTCGTAAATTTTACTTTTACGATAGCTATTAATCTCTAAATCATTTTGAGTCGCATAGCTTGACTTAATCAAATCAATAAACTCAGTATCATCAAGAAAAGTTTCTGTATTTAAATAGATCTGAGGGTATTCTCTTAACAAAGTTCTCATTGAAAAAATAGCATCCCAAGTAACCCCATCTGAAATTTCAACAACTCCAGACTCTGATTTGGCCCTCTCAAAATAAGAAAAAACTTTCCGAAATTCTTCAATAAGCTCAGGTTTTCTCTTAAGAACCTGTTTTCTTTTTCGTTGAGAAAGCCCTATTCTTCTTAAAATATTTTCATTTTTTTTCTGTTCGAACTTCTCATCAAAAAGATTAACACTTTCTGAATTCGCAAACTCATTAATATTTTTCTTTTCTCCCGTTTTAATAAAGTCTATTGCTTGCGCAAAAGTTTGAACAATATATTTAGCCTTATTTTTTTGTTCTAAAATATTAGTGGAATAACGTTCGACATCATCATATCGATACTCGGAATGAAATAACCCAAACTGTCGGATTGACCCATAATCAATGATTCCCCCATCCATAAGAATATTATCACCATCCCAATCTAACCAACAAAAAATATACTCATCTTCTAGGTCTGCTGATAGGGCCCCAAAAGTACTGGCAATTTTATCGCCTAAATAATCATACTTTTTTTGACTAGAGGGGCAATCACTCCAGTCCTCTTTTTCACGTTGTCGCTCAATATAGTAATCAAGAAGACTTTTGAGTTCCTCAAGTCGATCTTGCTTTAAATACAAAAAAATATGACTAGGTCTTAGAAGATTCTCATGAACACGAACATTAATTGAAATATTATTTTTAAATTCAATAATCGCTAGGGTTTGTTCTGTTGATTGTTGATTTGCATTAAAAATATGACTTAAAATAGCAGTGGCCAAACCTTCATCAAACTCTGCGTAACCACAGCCATAAGATATAGTCGGGTCACCTGTTTCAAAAAACTTATTATACTTGCTCGTAGCAGGACTTAGTCTTGTCGCTCCCGTACCACATGATGATATATCCCATGTTTTATGATTATGCTTGATTTGTCCATTCCAGATACTACGGCCATCTCCAGAAGTTCTTCCTTTTTTATCGTCATGTTGAAGCTGTAAATAACGAGTGGCCATATAGGTACCAGCTTTAATCTCATCCTTGGGAAATTTTTTATTATTCATTTGATCGTATTCATTAATAATTTGAATTGAAAATGTCGAAAGAATTTTTTCTTTCAACTCCATAGTTAATTCATCAGCATGACTTTTAGGAATTAGCCCCATTTCTTTGGCCAATGAGAAATTGAAATAACTAACTTTTCCTCCCTTACGAATTCTAGCTGGGTAATCAATATAACCTTCAGGGATTACAGACTTCAATGGATGAGAGCCATCAATTTGATCAAATTTTTTATACCAATTTGTACTAATTTGTTTTTTTACTTCTGCCATAAAAGAACATCCTGTTCTAAAGTACTAACTCTTTTTAGTATAGCATATGATCTTAGATGAAAAAAAGAAGGTAAAGTTAATCAATTTCTCAATGCTTTTAAATATTTAGCCACTTCAGATCTTGCAACGACAAAATGTTGATTTGAAAGCTCAAGTCCTTTTGCTATAATACGAATTTCTTCTGACTCTACTGCCTCTACATTGCCATCACTTGCAGCAACCAAAAATAATGATTGCAAAATACTATAACGTTGATCTTTAGTTAAAAATTCTTTCAAAGGATAAACATAGAGATGATTTTCTAAACCGGCCATCTCTTTGATATGATCTGTCGCTAGCTCTGCAATTATCTTCGCATCAAAATCAGCATGAAAGTCCCAATCAGCAATCAATTGAGTTATTTTATCAACTTCATCTTCTGAAAGATGAAAGTCCACATAAGCAACTCTGGCCAATAAGCCCGAAATACAACTGGCCAAAACTAAGTTTTTTTCATCTACATTAGGATGTTCTTTCGCCAATTGATCATATAACTGACTATATTTTTTAACTTCTGGGCTATAAGTTATATTTTTAAAAAAATTTAAAACACTCATCATAAATCCTTTATCTCTATCATAGCTTTATTTGATACATTATTCAATTTTCAATAGAATAGAGAATAGATTAGGAGAATACCATGATTAATTTTGTTGATACGAAGATGGAACTTGAGTTTTTTGGTGAGATATCTATTTATTTTGGCATTGGTATCCAAATTATTTTTGCACTCATATTGGGTGGAATTGTTGGTTACGACAGAGAAGTAAAGATGAAAGCAGCCGGCTTTAAAACAAATATTATGATTTGTATTGGCGCAACATTATATACCACAATTTCAATGCTTAATTTAGACTCACATAATTATTCATCTATGATAGATCCGAATCGAGTTTCGGCTCAGATTGTGAGTGGTATTGGTTTTTTAGGTGCAGGGGCCATTATTCAAGGAAGAGGAAGTGTAACAGGACTAACCACAGCTGCAACGATTTGGGTGGTGGCAGCAATTGGCTACACGATAGGTGTTGGTTATCCTTTTGTGGCCACATTATTTTCAGTTACTGTTCTTATAATTCTAAGACTTCTCCATCCCATCAACCGGTTCATTGAAAAAGAAAAAGACTATAAAAATTTTCATATTGAAATGATCTCATATGGCTCAGTCAAGCAAACTGTTGAACACATATTAGAAATGGAGGAAGTCGAAACTTTAAGTATTGTTGAAGAAGATCATACTTCTGACCCAACCCTATCCATTCTTAATCTTTATGTTCGAGGGCATTATCGTGCCATAGAAAGAATTAGTTCAGAAATGACCGACGCTATCAAAATAAAAAAAGTAAACTACAGAGAAATACTAACTATTCCCAGTAGTATATTGGTGAAACACAGTATCTAATGATTAGCAAAATAATAATTTGTTAAAAAAGTTAGTCTTACTCTTTTTTCAACCGACTCAGCTTGGTCATGTAAGAAGTTTTCTAACTCTTCAAGATAACCCATATCACAAGCAAAATTATCAGCATCAACCTGGGCTTCCATGGGGTCATCAGAGTTTTCGGAATGATCTAAATATAAATGACCAACTTCATGGGCCATAACTGCTTTGGCCCAACCGTCATAGGTTTTAGTTAACAAACGATAAACTTCTGGAAAAATAATAATGACATTTTGCTGTAAACTTGAAACAGAACAAGCATAACGTCCATTAGAACGCACAAAGAGTGTCATTTTATCAATAAAAACCTTTTTCAAAACTCTTTTAGGTAATCTTTCTAAAAAATCTAAAAAATGGGCCTTCACATAAGAGTCTTCATTAATCCAACGGTGCTCTTCTTGCGACAAAATAAAATGAATATATTCTTCTTTTGAACTTTCACTTTTAAAAACTTTTTTACGAATGCTCTCTAACATAAACTAACCTCACTTAATACACTCATCGGGTTATTAAGAAAGATATGTTTGACTTTTTTTAGATTGGAAAAGTTTTCCTCAAATCAATGTAACTTAAGCAACTTAGAAGTTTTTAACGCCAGTTTTTAGAAACAATCTTCTTTATCGAATAAATATAAATCTTCTCCATCGTCTTAATCATAAATATATGATTCTTCACTATTTTTTATTTTTTCTTAACAATAACTCTTGCAGAAAATGAAATATTAAATAAAAATAAAGATCAATTACTAATCGTTTTGAAAACATGTTGTACGTATCTTGGAAGTGCCCGTTTTTAGATTTGTTTTCAATTTTTCTGAATTATTAACTCAGTAAATTCATCGTATGTCCGAGGAGAAGACTATGCAAACAAAGCAAGTTCACCACATTCTCATGGCATTATCTTTTTTATTTATCCTTACTGGATGTAAGGATGAAGAATTTTATGAAAAAGAATATATTGAAACATTAAGTGATCAATACGAAAAAGAAAAACAAAGAATTTTAGACGCACAAACTAACTGTAAAAATGCAGTTGAGAAAAATAAACTTGTCTCTAAAATCGTAAAGATTGATTTTCCCTCCGCTATTGAATGTAACTTTAATGAGACGGGAGTCAATGCCGACGACTTAAACGAAGATATGAATGGCCCTAGAAAGAACTCTGCCATTAGAGCAAAAGTGAGACAAGACTTTAAAGTTGATCTAGAAGAGAATATTACAATTTGTGATATGAATTTTGATTTTCCAAATCAACAAATGCAATATGATGATGAAATCTTTTTACTTCTAAACGACTATGTAATTATTTCGAGTCAAAATTATTCAAAAAGTGATAAACATCCTAACGGCCTTCTGACTAACACATGGGGCTTACAAGAATTTAAGTGGTATGGTGATAATGCCTTATACGATTTATTTTACGACTGGGGATACACTTCACGCTATTGTCTTGGTGTTGATCCAGATGATCCAAATTTTGATGATAAATGTTCAATTCCGCCGACAGAAACTGTTGGGGCCATGAGATTAGAAATTCCAAATGAAGATATTATTAAAATTGGTGCACTTGCTGGAGTTCAAGAAGAAGCTCAAGAATCAAATGAAAATATCGAAGATCTCAACTTTAGCTTTATCACAACTGGTGATGATGATGCAGGTGATTGTGAACATGCTGCTTATGGTTTTGAGGTGGAATTAAAATATATTCAAAACTAAAATTTCAAACAACAATCATGACGATAAATTAACAACAAAAAAGGTCCTTATTTGTAAGGACCTTTTTTTATCCCTTAAAGTGCCAAAAAAATCTTTCAAAATATTTATATAATATTAAGACAACTAATTATTAAGATAAACTAACTTGTTAGAATTATAAGAATATTTAAACTTTATTAAGGAAAATGTTGATAATTTTCCTTGAGTATAGGAAAATTTTAGTTAGAAAAATCAAATGAACACTCTGAAATTGTGTGGTACGTAAGTGATAGTTGTACGTGTTGATGTGAACCAATTCAGAGAAACCGCTTGGCAAACTACCCTTTTTATTTTTTACAGGAATATAATAGCGTATTTTAGTTTATTTCTGTTTGCCTCGTCGCTCACTATAAAGGGAGCGAAAAATGAAAACAAAGGGATTGGGAAAGTTACTTATCCTAGGCTTAGTTCTTACAAGTTTGGTTTCGTGTAAAGAAGAAGAGTTTTATGAAAAAGACTTCATCGAAACACTCAGTGACCAGTACGAAAAAGAAAATCTGCCTGACCTAGTTGATTCTTCAACAAAATCTACAAATGAGTCGGAAGACACTTCATCTGACAAAGAATCAAGCCCAGATGCTGGTGACGATTCAAGCAACAACGGTGGAAGCACTGATGGTGGTGATGATTCAAGCAACAACGGTGGAAACACTGATGGTGGTGATGATTCAAGCAACAACGGTGGAAGCACTGATGGTGGTGATGACTCAAGCAACAACGGTGGAAACACTGATGGTGGTGATGACTCAAGCAACAACGGTGGAAGCACTGATGGTGGTGATGATTCAAGTAACAACGGTGGGAGCACTGATGGTGGTGATGATGCATCAGACGAAGACGACACAACAAATATCGTCTTAAATGAACAAGATGATGAGTTTACTCAAAATGATACCGGAGCAAAACTTGATATTTTATGGGTTATTGATAACTCTGGTTCAATGAGAGATGAACAAGAAGCTCTTGGACGTAATTTTGATGCCTTTATTCAACAGTTTGTTGAAAAGAATATTGACTTTAAAATGGCGATCACAACAACAGACACCTCTAGAAATAATGCTGGTCGTGAGTGGAAAGACTCAATGGCGGCTTTAACCTCTGACAACCTAGCGGCTAATAAAGATCTTTTTCTAAGAGACTTTGCTCGCTTAGTTAATGTTGGAACAAGAGGCTCAGGAAGAGAGAAAGGTATTCAGGCGTCAGAAGTTTTTGCAGAACGCTACGGAAATTCATGGCTTAGAGAAGATGCTTATTTTACAATTGTCTATGTTAGTGATGAGGAAGATCAATCTCACAAAACGGTTGAAAATCACCTTAAACAAATTCAAAAGTGGAAACAAAACTCTGGTTATATCAAAGCTCATAGTATCGTCAATATGAGAAGGGCCCATTATTTTCAACGCTACAAAGAGATCAGTGCTTTAACTAATGGTGATGTAGCAAGTATTACAGATGACTTTTATAATACACTTTTGAATATGGGTGGAAAAATTGCCAACCTCGTTGATCAATTTCCTTTATCACAAAAGGTATATAATAGTTCTTCTATAGAAGTTTATGTAAATAATCAACTTAATACTGACTGGTCTTACGATGAGGCAACAAATTCAATTCAATTTGATGAAAATAAACTTCCTCAGGCAGGAGCAAGTATTAGAGTGCTTTATTTATACGAACAACAATAGTCTCTATCACGGTGTGAAAGGGGTTATCCCCTTTTCACACTTTTTTTTAAGGAAATATAAAGTTTAATTTTCAAGACCCGATACAGTAAACATAACAAATAAAAACTCCACGGAATCGGATTTTTTGAATTGCTAAGGAAGGATCATAAGTAAATTTTTTACGAATGAGGAATTAAATGCGATTTATCTGGTTTCTAGTTTTTTGGAGTGTTATCCCATTTTCTGCCCAAGCAGGAGAAGAAGATCTCTATGACTTCCTTTGGCTTGATCCTGACAAATCAGTATATGTCTTACAAAACAAAATTTATCCCAAAGATAATTCCTATTATCTAGACTTAGGCTACTTAATTAATATGTCTAGTACTTTTCAGGATACCAATGGGGCGCAAATCAAAGGTGGATATTATTTTTCCGAGGAATGGGCACTAGAACTTTCTCACATGAAGTATTCAAATACAGATAATGGAACTCTTGACAGCGTAAAAGTTGTAGCTGGTCTTGCACCCTTCGTACGAAGACCACTGTCATCAACAACTCTTTATCTTATTTGGTCACCATTTTATGGAAAGATAAATACCTTCAATCAAATCTATTATTTTGATTGGTCATTTGGAGTGGGTACAGGAACATATCAAATGGAAAGTAACCTAGATACAGTTGAACTTAAAACAGAGGATCGTTTTGAAACTGAAAGTTACACTCCAGTCCAAATCAAAACATCCTTAAAGTTTCACCTCAATAGAAATATGCACCTTGGGATAGAGTTTATTAATACTAATATTAGAACAAACTCACCTAAAAATCCTAATAGTAAAAGCTGGGATCAAAATAATGACCTCATCTTTAATATAGGAGTGTCATTCTAATGAAGTTTTTAACCTTTACTCTCCTATTCACTTTTATGACAAATGTCTATGCTGATCAAGCATCTAAAACAAGACGTCTCTATAATGAATCTATAAAGCACTATAATAAAAAAGACTATTTTACTGCCTTAGATATTATTGCCAGAGAGTTCAAATATAGCACTCCAGATCAAAACATACAGCATTATATTGAAAAACTGGTTGGACATACAGGTACTCATTATTTTAATACATTCACCGACCTTGAATTAAGAAAGTTAAATATACCAACAACAGACCTTATAATGGCCAAGCGTAACCTTTACCTCAAAAAATTTCGTTTTACTCACAAAAGGCTCAAAAGAATGCCAAAAGGTCATAGACTTTATCCCGAAGCTCTTCTGGTTAAAGGAACTGCCTATCTTATGGATAAGAAATATAATAAGGCGCTAAAAACTTACAAAGACTGTTCTGAAATTGCTTACGGCTGGGAAAAAAGAACAAAGAATAAGAAACAAAACTATTTTGCCGTTATCAAAGAAACTTGTATTATTAATATTGCAAGAATTCATTTCAAACAAAAAAATTACAAATTGGCCATTAGAAACTATGAAGATATTCCCAAACGCTCTTTTAAGTGGCCTTACACCTTACTCGAAAAAGCTTGGGCCTATTACTACACAGGTAACTATAATAGATCACTGGGAATTTTGTTAACATATAACTCACCTCTTTTGGCCAGTTACTTCACACCTGAAGCTGAAGTTTTAAAAGCCTTAAACTATTTTAAATTATGTCTCTATGAAGATGCTCTTGATGTTATTGATAAATACTATACAACGTATGCTCCTCGAAGTGACAAATTAAAAAGAATCATTAATGGTCAGGGAAAAAAGGATCTTTATTTTTTCAATCTTATGTTTTCACCAATTTCAAAATCAGAAAAAGATAATAAGTTTTTACGTAACTTAATCACACAAATGTCAAAAAGAATTAAGTATAACTTAGACCTAAACACATATTATAAAATGAACCAAGAAATCTATCGCGCTAACAAAGGGGCTAACTTAAAGCTTTTATTGGCAATGCAAAAAGACCTTAAAGAACAAATCAATCACTATGTTAAGGTCTCTATGTATAAATTTATTAACGAAATCCATGAGCTTTCCTCAGAGATGTTCAACTTAAAATTAGAAATTTTATCGAGAAAAAGAGATTTAGCCTATAAAAATAAAACTTTTAATAAAGATAGAAGCCGGGGTGACTTTAAAAACATCAAAAGAGAACCTCATCAAGAATTTTGGACTTTTAAAAGTGCATTCTGGGCAGATGAATTAGGAGACTATTCCCTGGCCCTAACATCAACATGTAAAACAAGGAGAATGTCAAGATGATTAGATACTCAGTATTATTCACACTCATTCTCTTTAGTATGACTTGCTTTGCCCAAAAAAAGAAAGTCATTTACAAGTATAAAGAATATGAAAAATTTGATTTGGGTGACTTAGAAATTAAAGGAAGCATTATTGCACCCGGTGATATTTCAGTCAAAGAAAGAAGAAGAAAGGTTTTTGAACGGGAATTATTAAAGCGAGATAATTTCGATAAAAAAATAATAGAAGAAATAAAATTTTTAAGATAAGCACAGGAGTTTTATCATGAAAGAAGAAAATTTAGTCAATCAACCAGCTGCTACAGAAGCCACAACATCAGTTCCATCTGGGCCACCTCAAGAACTTAATTTTGTTCAAGGTTTTGCTAAGTTTATGGATGATGGTGGAATTTTCATGTGGATCATTTTAGCCATGTGGGTTTTTGGAATTATTATTGCTGTAGAGAGAATCAAAAATCTCTTTAAATTTGATATCGATGGAACCTCTTTGATGAGTGAAGTCAAAAAAGATGTTCTCACAAATGAAGTTCAAAATGCAATCCAAAACTGCTCTACTAACAAATCGCTATTAGCAAGTGTTTTAAGGAATGGACTCAAAAGAGCAAATCAATCTAAAGAGCAAATTCAAGATGCCTTAGAGTCAAGTATGTTGGAATCAATCCCCCATGTCGAAAAAAGACTGGGATATTTGGCCCTGATTGCGAACGTATCAACACTTGTGGGACTACTTGGAACAATTTATGGTCTTATTCAGTCATTTGCAGCTGTTGCTGCAGCAGATGCAGCCTCAAAAGCTGAGCTTTTGGCGCTAGGGATATCGAAAGCCATGAATACAACGGCCTTTGGACTTATATCTGCGATATCAATAATGGTACTTCATCAAATTTTATCGACTAAGGCCGAAAAAATTATTGGAGACCTAGAGCATTACTCAGTAAAACTCGTTGATCTTCTTGCAACAAGAAAGGGACAAAAACAAGCATCACCCTCTGAGGCAGCTTAAGATAAAGACTTAATTAAAGGAATTTGATAATGAGAAGAAAAATGAAAAAACCACCTAAATTAAATCTCATCCCAATTTTGGATGCCATTTTCATCTTTATCTTCTTTTTGTTGATGTCTGCTCAATTTATCGACATATATGAAATTGGAAGTGATGCTCCTATAACATCGACTTCATCTCCAGAGATGAAAAAAGAGCCACTAAACCTTACAATTGTGCTTAGTGGGGAAGATGTTATTGTTAAGACCGGGTTGGATGAAAATATTTATAAAAAATATAAAGTCAGTCAACTCGATCAACTTAATGAAGGTTTAATAGAGCTTAAGAAACTTCATCCGACAGAAGATTCAGCCATTCTAAAGCCTTCTTCTAGTTTTCAATATGAAAAAATTGTTAAAGTCATCGACTCGACACGAGAAATAAAAAAACCGAATGTTTTTGTAACAGCGGTAGACAAAGAAAATAAGAAATATGCAACAAAAAAGCTGTTTGAAAGAATTATTTTTGAGACACAAAACTAAGAGGAAAAAATGAAAAGGATGTTTTTTAATAAAAAAGGAAGAAGAAACAAAGAAGCGATGGAGATTGATATCACATCTCTACTCGATGTTCTCGTTATATTACTTGTTTTTTTACTCAAAAGTTATAATGCTTCAGACTTAAAACTTAATATGGTTAAAGATCTTGTGGTTCCAAATTCCGATGCGAGAAAGCTTGGTAATCATGCTGTTGTTGTACAAGTAGACTCGAACAAAAAGGTCTTTTTAAACAATAAAAAGATCGGTGAGATAACATCAAATAATCAAAACACAGACCTTCTTACAGCTCTTAAAAACTATCGTAAAACACTGCGGACACCAGCTGAAAAGAAGTCAAAAGCCATTAACTTGGTTTTTGACCAAAAACTACCCTACAAGGTTATGAAGGGTGTCATGCATACTTCTGCCATCGCAGGCTTTACTGAATTTAAACTTATTGTTCAAGGTAATTATTAGTATGAAATGGTTAGCGTTATTTACACTTCTATTTTTATCAACAAACCTTTTTGCTCAAAAGGCTAAAAAAGCTTTATCAAAAGAAGAGTTTGAGCAAAAAAGGTGGAATAATATTTATCGCCTCATAACAGAAGAGATCGAAACGATCAATAAAGTCAGAAGAAAGTCACAAAAGCTTTTATACAGGCTTTTTGAACTTAAATCAGAAAAAGTAAAACTTTACAAAGAAAAAGAAAACAAAGAATTTCTCGCCAAAAAATTAAAATATGGCAATAAAATTAAAAGAAAAGATATCTTTAAAAGGACTTTAAAGCTGTACAACCATGCGAACAACTATGGTTTAGGTCTACTCAGAAAATATCCAAACAGTAAATACAAAGCTGCTATTTATTATACTTTGGCCTTAAACTCCAGAGATTTTTCCTATGACAATAAAGAACTTGGATATTTAAGAAAAGCGATTCAATACTCAACAGGACAATCTCAAGTTAACTATTTGGCCAGAACTAGCTTAGCCGAATATTATTATAACAATAAGAAATGGAAAAGTGCGATTTATCAGTATAATACTGTCTTAAAAAATCAAGATGATGAGTGGTACACAAAAAATCTTCTCAATTATGGTTGGTGTTTACTTAAAGACCAAAAATTTGGTAAGGCCATTGATAGTCTTGAAAAAAGTTATAAACTTAGCCGCGATGAATTCTACGTAGATGTCAGAGAGCAATCAATGACAGGTTTAATCTCATTCTATGTCTTAGGAAAGGAAATCAAACGTGGTGTAAACTTTATCGAAAAATTCTCTCATAATAAACATGAGTCATTATTAAAGCTAGCACAAAAAGCTTCAGGAAAAGGTTTTTACAAAGAAACTCAAGAGATCATCGCCTCCCTAGAGTCAAGAATAAGTCCCAAACAAGAGACAGAGCTTTATGCCGACATGAGACTTTTTCAGTTTGATCTTTACAAACAGTATCATAAGCCAAAAAAGCTTTTAACTATTGCCAAGATTTTTCCTAAAGTTGTTTTTACAGATTATCAAAAAGAAGAAGCAATTAGAAAAGTTTCAGAAGTTGTTGGTGCAAAACAAGTCATCCTCAAAAAAGATTATTCTAAATATAATCAAGAATATGACAGAAAAACATTAAACGAAATTATTACTTATTTTGATATCCTATCTGCTGTCAATAAGCCAGAAAAAGCTCAATATGAATTCTTCCAAGCTGAAACATATTACTCCGTCCAACTATTTGAAGATGCCTTAAAAACATATAAAAAGTCGATTGCAACATATGAGCAAAATCAGTCCAAGGAAGATTTAAGACATAAAAATCTTGATGCTGTTTTTTCTTGTATTGACGTCATGAAACTTACCAAGAAAGAAAAAGCAAACGAATTAGAATTTGCCTACAATAAATACTTAAGTTATTGGCCAAGTGATAAAAAAGCACAGAAAATTTACCCACGTCTTTTTAACTTATATGTCGTAAGAAAAGATTATAAGAATATGCAAATTTCACTTGATCGTTACATCAAGCACTTCAAAACCGACAAGAAAGAGCAAAAAGACCTCTACCGAGTTCAACTCGACATGCTTATAAAGGATGAAAATACGGAACTTTTGGCTAACAAAATCACAAGCATGCAAAAAGGCTATCTTAATTTTAAGAAAACAGAAATTAAAAAGTCTGAAACGATTCTTGCCAATATTCTTTTCAAACAGTTTCAAAAGCTTAATGAAGAGGGAAAATCAAAAGACGCCATTGCTGGTTATCAAAAAATTCATTATACAAATTATTACCCTGATTCAATTAAAGGTGAAGCTGCTTTTAATATGGGAATGATTTATACAGATATTGAAGACAATCATAACGCTTTTAAATGGTATAAAAAGTCATTTAAATTTCTAACAGACAAAGAAATTAGGGCAAAAAGAGATTTCCTAGAAAAAATGGCCTTAAGAACAAGTTTATTACATAATTTTTTAAATGCAGCTAAATTAGATAAATTTATTCTTGAAAATTTTTGTTCTGACAAAAACAAAAATCTAGCAATTTTCACCAATGCTATACGTAACGACCTGGCCAATGATTATATAACGAAGGCCCTTTATACCTATGACTCTTATCAAAAATGTATTACAAAGGTTCCCAAGGAACTCAAACATGAAATCATGGTTCATCTTTTTGAAAATAAACACGAAAGCACTTTCATGAGCTTTGTCAGTGACAATAAACTCCACAAGGTTTTTCCTAAGGATGTTTCATTTTACTATGAAAGACTTTTTTGGAAATATTACGGTAATAATAGAAGTAAAGAAGTTCAATACTTCAATGCTTTCAAAAGACTTAAAAACAAAAACAGTAAACTTCTCACAAAGTCTATGCGTTATTACAAAAGGCTCCAAAGAGATATTAATCGCTTTCAAAAAGATATCATTTCAATCCCAAAAAAGGATCCAAACCCTAACTTGTTTATTAATAAGTTGACTGCCAGAATCAATCGTTTAAAAGCGCTTAATGAAAAGGCGAATAAAATATTTGATATGGGTCATGGACAAGTTTCTGTTCTTGTTTACGATGAATTGACAAAGCTAAGTGCTAGCTTTGCTCAAGAGGTTGATAACTACTCTATGCCAATCGATGATAAAGACTTTCAACGTCAATTTAAAACCGAAATGTATAAAATTTCTTCTAATATGCTTAAAGAAAGTCACTCTTTTAAAGATAAGTCTCAAACTCTTATAGAAAAATATGAACTGCTTATTGTCAAAAGAGATGAAAGCGATGTTGCCAACGAAATTTTAAATATTGCCGATATTCGAACACCTGCTTCAAATATGGCCATAACATTTGGTCTAGGAAAATAGTATGAAATTATTTGTTTTAATATTTCCCATTCTTTTAGCCTCATGTGCGAGCTTCAACAACCCTCGTCAGATAAAACAAGCAAGTTTTGATGGATTAAAATTTGAATCCTTAAAACGCTATGATTACACAAGATTAAATCCTAAGCTAAAATTAAAAAACCCACTATCAATGTGTCATAATCAAGATTTTGAAGCTGCCCATAAAATTTTCAAAGCCCAGCTTGATGCAAAAAAAGATAATTACTTATACTGGAACCAAATTAGCACATGTTATATTCTTGAGCGTGAATACAATAAAGCAAAAAACTTTTTAAATCTTGCCTTAGCTGCAGCTAAAACAAATACTCAAAAGTCTATTATTCTTAATAATATGGGAGTTGTACAACTTGAAACTGAAAATTTTCATGAAGCAAAAGAATATTTTAAAAAGTCGATTGAACTTTCTAACAAGGCCCTAACACCCAAATTCAACTTAACTCAAGTCTATTTAAAGTTTGGTCTCTACCGTAAGGCAAATGATGAACTCAACTTCTTGTTGGCCAAAAATCCCCAAGATATAGATTTTCTCAATTCAAAGGCTTACTTGGAGTTAATGCAAAAAAACTACAAACAGGCACTTACATTTTTTAATAAAATTCCTAAAGAATACAGATCCAGAGATGATATTGCGACCAATATGGCCATGACGTATTTTATGTTAGGACTTTATGATAATTCTAAACAAAGCTTAAGTAATGCCGATAAGAAAGATAGCTTTTATACGGCAAAACAGCTTGAAATCACGAAAGAACTAGACAAAAAGACTAGGAAATAGGATGAAGCAAAAGGTACTAAAATTAATTATTGATGGTGTACCTCACCCACTCAATAAAGACAAAATTCTCATTGGTTCAGGGGACAATTGTGATCTTATTGTGGGTCATAATAGTATTTCTCACTATCACTGTATGGTATTTATTTCTTCCGACGGTGAAATCAATATTTCAGACCTTAATAGTACCAATGGCACTTATATAAATGGAGAGAAAGTTTCCAAACTCACTCCTATGTTCGATGGTGATTCAATCAGTTTAGGAAAGCTTCACTGTGAAGTTATCTCATCAAATGAAAAGATCGACTTCATTCAACATGAGAAAGAAGTTCAAACATACCAAGAGCTTCAAACTCAAAAGGTTTATGTTCCTCAAGCTTCCAATGAAAATGAAATTCTCATTGATGATGAATATTGTGATATTAAATTTGATGATAGTAGTTTTCAACCATTCAATATCAATCCATTACGTGGGCATAAAGTAGACTCACATGAATATATTGAGACTGATGACATCGAAGAAGGCTATGATATTCTCCAAGAGAATACTGGCACTTGTCTTCAAGTGACAACATCTCTTAATGGAAGTATCTTAGAACAATACTACTTTCCTTTTCAAGATGGAACGATTTATTCTTCAAACAAAGCAAGAAAAAATAATGTTGTCATCGATATACTTAGTACTAATGAAAAGATTCCTTTTTTAAAGATCGAAAATAATAATGTGCAACTCCAACCAATTGAAGACTTTCAAGCATCATCTCAGAGTTTGAAAGCAGGGTCTAACGATGTTCTCGTTCTTTCGCGTGGAACCTATCAGGTTTTTATTGAAAGTGCTGAAGCTCCAGGTACCCTCTTACATATTTCTTCACTGAAAAGAGAACAAGCATTCTTCAAAGATACGGCCAAAAAATTTGCAGCAGCGATTTTTCCCATGTTACTCCTTCTTTTAGTTGATTTTACTCCTGATGTAAAAAAGGAAGAAAAGAAGTTATCCATTATTTATAAAAAGCCAACCAAAGCTAATGTTGATGGCAAAAAAATGGCGAGCTCAAACCCAAATAGTAAGAACAAAAATACTGGCCACAAATCAACCAAACAGCCAGATAAAAAAATCTCTCATAGTAAAGCAGGAAAAAAGGCACAACCTAAAAAGGCTCAACCTAAAAAAGTGGCCAAATCAGCTCCTAAAAAATCCAAAGCGGTTAAGTCAAAAACAAGAGCGAAAACCAAAGCCTACTCCTTTAAAATGGCTTCCAATGTCAGCTCAGTTTTTAGCAGCTCAAAAACTGTTGCAGTCGCCAACAACAATGCGCCCAGTACAGTTAAGACATCTGCAAGCGTGACAGGAAGTTTGGATACAAAGGTTAATGGGACTGCATCTGACAAAGTAGGTAATATGGGAAGTGATGCTTCCGGAAGATCGACAGCAAGCTTTGGTAGTAAAGGTCTATCTAGTAAGTCTGGTAGAGATACAGCTTATATTCAAACTGAAACTGTTGTGTTAGGCTCAATGGACCCAGAACTTTTAAGAAAAATCTTACAGCAATATTTACCTCAATTCAGACATTGTTATCAACAGGAATTGGTCTACAATTCTGAAGATATCAAAGGTATTGTTGACTTAAATTTTGAAATAACTGGTAGTGGAAAAGTTTCTAAGATTAATGTTCGTCCAAAAGATTCACGTTTCTCTAAGAAAGGAACAAATTGTATGGCAAAAGTCTTGGCCATTATTGACTTTCCAAAGCCAAAAGGTGGAGGTCGAGTTGCCGTTAGACAACCACTTAGTTTTTACTCTGAACAAGAAAAAGGATAAGACTTTAAGATCTTTCTCAAAAGAAGGCGAATATGATGAAACTTGAGTCCCTTAAAGTCCTAATCAATTACGAAGATCTTTATATTTTTGGTGCAGTTATTTTTACTCTCCTTGTTCTTTACTATGGTATTGGCAAGGCAATTAAAAACTCGCGAATGGCCAATGATGTCAAAAGAAGGTCCATCGCCAATCTTAGAGCTTTATTTTTATTCATTCTCGTTATTTCTATTTTTGTTTTATGGGCAACTGAGCTTTATCAATTTGTCATCTCTTTAGCCGCAGTCGTTGCGGCATCAGCAATTGCAGGTAAAGAAGTCTTTCTCTGCTTTGGAGGAAGCTTTTATAAGGCCTTCGCAAGACCATTTTCCGTTGGGGATAGGATAGAAGTCGATGGAATTCGTGGAGACGTTGTTGATGTTGGTTTAATGAGTACTCAACTCTTAGAGGTTGGTCCAAAAGACTATACCCAGCAATTAACAGGAAGAACTATTTGCATTCCAAATAGTCTTTTCTTGGCCAATAAGGTTTTTAATGAGACAGACTCTGTTTCAGAAGGAAGAGACTTTGTTCTTCATGCATTTAAAGTTCCAATTGAAAATAATCAATATTGGGAGCAGCATAGACAGTACCTCCTAGACTCGTCGAAACATTTTTGTGAAAAATATCATGAACAGGCCCAAGCTTTCTTTCACAAGTTAGCAAAAAAGCGTCAAGTTGATATTCCTCTCATTGAGCCGAGAGTCAATATTAAATTTGATAATGCCAAACAAATTTTCTTAATCGTAAGAGTAAGCGTTCCTGTTGAGCGAAAAGGAACCATTGAACAGGATATTTTAAAAGACTATCTTAAAAAATGTCACTCAGCCTAGAACTAAACCACAGTCTGGACATTCAGAGCTTTGAGGGGAAAAACTATACCCACATGCTGGACAGGTTACTTTTTCCGCATGTGGATCAAAAACTTCATTTAAAAGATCTAAATTAACATCGTGCCCTTCTAAAAGTTTTGCATATTTTTTTGAAAAGATCTCTTGAATCTGTCCTAGATCACTTTCCTTGCCATGAACCTCAACAGTTACAGAACATCCTCGATTACAAGTTTTTTCATTATGATTTAAAACGATTTCGACTCCCTGTAAAGAACAGTCCTTTTTTAACTCTTTGGCCTCATTCAAACTCATAATAGCGATTTTGACTAAATTCATCTTTTTCTAGTATCCTTTTTTGCAAACTCGACGTTTACCGAATTTATAGCTATTATACCTTCTATTATGGAAGAAACAAAGTATCAGGGTAAATTTGTTAAGGTCACAGAAGAGCTCATTGAGGGAGAAACTTGGGAGCGAGTATATCTCAACGATGGGGTCGAAATTTTTCCAATCACCAAAGAAAAAAAAATCATTCTTATAAAAGAACGGCGTCCCCATGAAAAAAATAAAATTCGCCTAAAATTTGTCACCGGTCTTATTGATAATAACGAAGACCCTTTCCTCACCGCCAACAGAGAGATGCAGGAAGAAATTGGTCTTAAGGCCCAAAATTTAACTTTGCTCATGCATAGAGAATCAACTGGGACCATTAACAACAATTACTATCAATTTATTGCAACCGGTTTAATTCCATCCAAATTCCCTAACCCAGATGGTGAAGACTCCATTATCAGTTATCAAGCATACAGTATAGACAAGATTGAGGAATTCTTTGAAACAGGAGTCATCTCATGGGGAATGAGCGCTCTGGCCATTCTTCGTATAAAAAAGATGTTAGAAAACAATGAAATTATGGTCGAGTAAGTTTAGAAGGAAGCTTTCCCTCTGGTGTAGCTAACTTTGTCCACATATACTCATATTGCTTTTTAAATTTTTCTAAAACTTCGGGAATAGTAATAAAATAATAATTTTCAAAATTGTCGGAGAAAGCAGCTTCTGTAAAATTACCGGCACCACAATGAAGGGCCATTTTTCCATCTTCCTTCTCAAAAAGAATATACTTATTATGATGAAGTAAAAATGAAGAGTGATTCGTCTGCATATATCTTATCTTCACATCGCTTCCCTTCAGCTTTAAAATATGAAAATATTCTGGGCACATATTTGCGCCAACCCTTGGAGTAGAGTTTCGACCACCAAAACATCGAATTCTTCCGTGAGAATTTTCATTAATCTTTCCTGCCCAAAAAATATCATCATCGGCCACAAATCGAACTTCTTGCTCTTTACTCTTGCCAGCTCTTTGCAGAGCTTTAATAAGATCTTTTTGACTAAAACGGTGAACAGCAACAGAGATTTTTTTAGAGTCTTGAATATGAGATATAATATTCTCCATCGCCTTACTTTTTATTTTATTTTCCTCTTCATTTTCCTTACTAGGCACAAAAAAAGCTTTAATATCATCTTCCTCATCTACTTTAATTTTTTTACGACATCGGTCCATAAAACTCACAAAGTTTTCCTTCGCACTCATACCTTCACGATTCAGTCTTGAGTTAGCTCGAATCGTCTTGGCATGATCAATCATACCTGTAAACAAGCATTCATGTGCTTGAGCAAGATAAGAAGCCTGTGATGTTGTTAAGAAATGCCAATTCTCATGATGTAAAGTTGTCCCTGAAGACATATTTGCAGAAGAAAAGACAAGGGTCACTTTTTGCGGCTGACTTTTATACTTAGCTTGGATTATTTTATTATGAGCATATCCAATTCCCCCCGACTGTCCTCGCAAGAAGACTTGAGGGAAATTAGCTGTTTGTGCTTTAATATATTTTTGAGCAGGCTTACATTCAAGAAGTTTCTTAATTTTTTCCCACTTACTTGAACTTGATTTATTCCCTTTATCTAGAACAAGTGTTAATTTGACATTATTTTGTTTGATACTTACATTGCACAAAGTGTTGATAATATCATTGTTAGAAAAAGACAAATAAGCCATTTTAAGCTCTTTTATATCTTTATTCGTAATTAATTTTTTTATTTGAAAATGTGGTGACTCTTCTCGCTCTTCATTGGCCTCAGCATCTTTATACTTACAGTAAACATTTTCAGGTTTTTGATATAACGTTTCACCATCAAATGAGACCTGAGGTGTATCATATTCGTAGCTAGGGCAATTTGGGTTTGTAAAGAACACTTCATAATTATAGAATTTATAATCTTTAATACTTCCAGAAAAGCTATAAAGCGGTCCAAAAAAAACAAGAATTGTGAGTAGTTTTATCAAAGTAAATCCTTTTAAATCCTATACTTAAGCCTCTCTTATCTTTTAAAACCTTAAAAATTAAGAAAATAATCAAAAACAGATAATTTTTATAGACACTTTAATACTTAACCACTTGAAAAGATGAAACAGCTAGTTTAAAAAAGCTAACAGCTGGAGAATTTATGTCTATTCAACAAATACAAATAACTTTACCAAAAATGAACAGAGGATATCACCTCATCGACTCCTATATCTCAGAGGCTTTACCGCCTTTACCTCTAACTGGTCTTCTTAATCTCTTTCTAAAACACACATCTTGTGCTCTCACTCTTAATGAGAACTGCGATCCCTCAGTCAGAAATGACATGGAAGCAGCAATTAACCGCATGGCCCCTGAAGATAATAATTTATATACGCATACACAGGAAGGCGAAGATGATATGCCGGCCCATGTTAAAACCTCTTTACTAGGCAATTCCTTAACGATTCCCATAAGTGATAAAAAACTTAACCTTGGTACCTGGCAAGGTATTTATTTGTGTGAGTTTAGAAATCATCCATCGACAAGAAAACTTGTTCTTACCGTTTATCAATAATGGCAAAGATTCCCTTATCTCCTTATTCTCTCATGTTTGCTCCGATGGAAGGAATTACTGATGAGTACTATAGAAATGTTATTCATGAACTTTACCCTCAATGGGATACCTACAGTTGTGATTTTCTCAGAGTTCCCAATACAAATCCTTATCCACAAAAACATATAGAAAAGCATTATGGAAATCAAACTCTTAAAAATCCTCTGCTTAAAGAAAAAACAATTTATCAAATCCTTACCTCTCCAGGAGCTTACACTGCTGAAACAGTACAAAGCATCTCTTTATTAGGTATAAAATGGCTCGATCTCAACTTAGGTTGTCCTTCTAAAACTGTTTGTAAAAATAAAGGCGGTTCCTACCTTCTCAGTGAGATCGACGAGTTAGAAAAAATCATAAAAATTATTAGAGAAAACTTTGCTGGAACCTTTAGTTGCAAAATTCGAGTCGGATATAAAGACGACCAAAATTTTCTAAATATTTTAAAAATGCTTGAAAATAATGGTGTTGATATCATAAAGATTCATGCCAGAACAAGAGACCAACTTTACAAAGGAGTGGCCAACTGGGACTATGTAAAAAAAGCAGTTCAATCTGTAAATATCCCAGTCGTGGGAAATGGTGATATATGGTCAACTCAAGATATTGAACGATACTTTGACTATACAAATTGTCATTCCATCATGCTTGCCCGCTCTGCTTTGAAAACTCCATGGCTAGCTAGGCTATACAAAAATCAAGAAATAGACTCACCCCAATTACGTATAAAAGAAATTATAAATTACTTTACACGTTTTTATCAAGAGACACATAAACAACAAAACCTGGTTGAATCTTCTCGCATAAAAAGGCTTAAAAGTGTAAGCCGCTATATTTTTGAAGAACTCCCTAACTCTGCTCAAATAAAAAAAGAGTTTTTATTATCTAAAAGCTTCTCAGAACAAATAGAAAGACTTCAACAAGCTCAACAACTTATTTCCTCTTAAGATACTTTACAAAGTTTCGAATAAAAAAGGATTTTCTAAAATTTAGAATACTTTCCCGTTGCAAAATATAAGTACTTTCATACATTAACATAATCCAAGGAAGATCTGCTTCAACATAATCTTCAATTTTGTACATATAAAAGAAACGTTCTTTCTCATCAAGCGTTGTTGAAAGTTTCTGATACAGCTTATCTACTTTAAGATTAGAATAACCACTTTTATTAATTCCTGGATGATTTTTACTAATAAGTAATTGAAGAAGATTTTCTGCATCTGGATAATCATAAATCCAATTATCAGTCCAAAACTGTAATTTTCCTGAACGCCCAAGCTTTAAAAAATCTGAAAAATTTAACTTATCAATTTTAAGATTTATGCCAATTCGTTCTAATTGCTTTTTAATAAAATTTGCTTCATCTAAATGAACTCCATGCTTTCCACGCGTCGAATATGTTAAGGTTAGTTCACCTGGAGCATATCCTGCTTGACGTAAGTATCTTTTTGCTTTTTGTATATCGTAAGAATAAGGTAATCTATGACTAGGACGATATCCTTTAATAGAGGGATTAAAGATTGAATTTGATTTTAAGTTTGTATTATAGGTTAAAGTTGAAATATATTCGTCATAATTAATCGCATGAGCTATGGCCTTTCTGAGGTTAAGGTTTTTTCCCACAATTTTATCCTGCATATTAAAACCTAACCAACGAGTTGTCTGCCTCGAAAAATGCTTAATAATAATACCATTTTTTTTTAGCTCTTGGCTTAAGGCAGAACCAGGAGTTGCCAATGAAGCAAGTTTATCTTTTGGAACAGTTAAGATATCAACTTCCCCATCCATAAACTTTTTCCAACGTTCTTCGACACTATAAATAATTTTAAAAATAACTTTTGAAGCAAAAGGAAGTCTTTCTCTAGAAGATTTAAGTAAGTTCTCAGTGTTGGCATATCTATCCCCTGAAGTAGGATAAAACTCTTCTCGATAGTTTTTGTTTCTCGTTAATAAATAAGCTCCTTCATGTAAGCCCTTATAAATATAAGGCCCTGTCCCAATTAAAACCTCTGAAAGATCATTTTTGTAAAACCTGATTAACTCCAAAGGAACTGGTGTGGTAAAATGCATAGAAAGAAAATAGATGATATTAGGATCTGGCCGGTTGAGATGTATCTCAAAAGTATAGTCATCAATTTTTTTTAGTCCTTCTATCTGCTCTGTAAAAAACTTTTGCTCATCTTGACCAACAACTCTAGAAAATTGATTAAAACCTTTTATTTTCCCTTCAAAAAGCCACCCACCAGTACTGTTTAATCCTTGATAGGCGAGACGTTTTATTTGCCAAAAAAAATCATCCACAATCACTGATCTTCCTGGAGGTAAAACTCCCTTTACGGGATGATAATAAACATCTTTTTTAATTTTGATTCTATAACGGAGTCCATCTTTAGAAACTTCTGGCATTCCTTCAGCTAAAGCAGGAATAACTTCAAATGGTCTCTTTAAATAATGATATTGGTAAAGCGAATCTTGAACTTGTGCCATTATCAGCATAGCATCGTCATTATAAGCAATGGCCGGATCAAAAGACTTTACAATATTGTTTACTGAGAGATTAATTTGTTTTTGTCGTTTATTATTTTGAGTGCTTTTATAGAGTACTAAAAAGCCAATAAATAAAGATATAACTGTAGCAGTAACAAACTTTTTCATGATAAACCCTTAAATTCATTATAACGACTTTTCACTCTTTTAACAGTGGAATAAATTGACGTCTTGAATCGGAATTTACATAAAGAGATAATATTCTTATGTGTAGATTATTTGGCTTTCGCTCAATTATTAACAGTCAAGTCCACTCAAGTCTTGTGCATGCTGATAATGCCCTTAGCTCTCAAAGCATTAAGCATCCAGATGGCTGGGGGGTTGCGTATTATCTTGAACAAACCCCACATCTAATTAAATCTGTTGATCGAGCCGTCGATGATCATATTTTTCACCGTGTCAGTGGTATTGTCGCTTCCCAGACTGTTATTGCTCATATTAGAAAAGCAACTCACGGAGTCCTCAATATTCTTAATTCACATCCCTTTCAATATGGGAAATGGGTTTTTGCCCATAATGGGAATATTAAAAATTTTGAAAAGCATAAGCAAAAGCTCTATCAGCATATAGATCCAAAACTTGCTAAGTTTATTTTGGGAACCACTGACTCTGAAGTTATCTTTTACCTACTTTTAAGCTTAATCAAGAATAAGCACCCTCTAGACCAAACAGAAGTTCGTTTAGGGCTTATCAAAGAGGCCACCCAAGAACTTTGCCAAATTGTCACAAAATACTATGGACCGTTATATGGTGGGGATGATAATGACCCCAAAGAAAATCACTTAACCTTTATCCTTACAACAGGAAGTACAATGGTCGCTTTTAATGGTGGTCAAAGTTTAAACTATAGCACTCATAAAAAACTTTGCTCTGAAAGAGAAACCTGCTCATATTATTCCTTTGCCTGCGAAAATAAGGTGAAACTCAACAGTCCTGTTAACCATCTCATTTTCTCTAGTGAAGAACTTACAGGAGAAAATATATGGTCAAACCTGAAAAAAGGTGAAATGGTGGGAGTAGACTCCAATATGTATTTTTCTAAATTTGAATTAAACGCAAATTTTTCTTAAGCTGACTTTTTAAAAAATTCAGCCTCAATACCATACATATCTTCTATTTGTTTAATTTTAAACTCTTCAAATAAATGTAAATTATATCTTTCAACCTCACTCATAAGACCCATTTTATCATCAATTGACTGTCTAAAGCACATTTCAATAAAATGGATTTGAAAGTCGTCGAGATCTTCGAAAAATTCCATTGATAGCTGAGTTGTTTGCAATAATTCTCTCATTCCTTTAGCATAATACATCATAGATCTCCTAAAAGACTTGTCGGCAGATTCTAAAATATAATGAAGAGAAACTACTCCATCTTTAAGAAGAATAATTGCCAAAGACAATAAAATTCATATAGTGTATCCAAAAGGAAATATATGGATACATGGTTAACTGTACTTATAGAGTTGGGAGTTTTAGCTTTTTTTGGCCTGCTTTATTATATTATTCAAAAAAGAAGAATTCTTCGCAAAGATAAAGAAGACATCTTTTATTTGCTTGAACAGCTTATTTATGAACTCCATCATTTTCTTGAAGAAAACAAACAACAAAACTTTTATAGTAACCTCAATAAAATCTGCTTAAATCTAGAGTTACAACTTGAAAATAAAACATTAAATGAAATTCAAAGCTCCTTAAATCAAATTGACACTCCTGTCCCAGAAAAGATTCAAGAACTTATAAATAAGCTTCACTTTCACTTAGACTATTACCGCTAAACATTCTTACAAAGAAAAACTTTGTTGATAAGTTTCTTCCTGAGAAAGAGAGTAAAACCTTACTCCCACTCCCAAAAGCCTCACAGGTAATTTTTTTTCTGAAAATCTCTTATGTAAAAGCTTTTGATAATTTTTAAAACAAAAAGATTCTTGGGACTCTATCGTTGTTTGAGAAAAATCATGATACTTAATTTTCACAAAAATTGACTTAATCTTACGCTCAGAATATTTTTTTAAACGTCTCTGTAATTCATCAAAAATATCAACTAAAAATGTATCGAGTTCCTCCAAGGTCGTTTTATCTTCAACAAAAGTTGTTTCCGTAGAGACAGACTTTCTTTCAAAGGCTGAAATCACTTGCCGGTCATCAATTCCTCGGCAAAAATAAAATAAACGACTTCCAAACTCACCAAAATAATTAATAAGGTCCAATTTAGAAAATTTTTGTAAATCGCCAAATGTATAAATATTAAGAGAGTTCATTTTAGCCTGAGTCACTTTGCCGACTCCCCAGATTTTTTTTATAGAGAAGTATGCAATTTTCTTTTCAATCCCTTCTGGTCTTAAAACGGCCAGTCCATTAGGTTTAAATAAGTCACTTCCTATCTTAGCTAAGAGCTTATTATAGGAAACTCCTGCACTTGCAGTTAATCCTGTTTGCTTGAAAATTTTTTCTTTTATTTCCTTAGCAATACTTAAAGCATCATTATTACATTTACGGCATTCCGTTACATCTAGATAAGCTTCATCCAAAGACAGCTTTTGAACCTGATCTGTATAAGAAGAAAAAATTGCAAAAACCTGCTCACTAACCTCTTTATACTTATGCATATTTGGCCTTAAAAGGATTAAATTTGGACATTTTTTTAAGGCCATAACTGTCGACATAGCAGAAAAGACTCCATATTTTCGTGCTTCATAATTACTGGTACAAAGTACTCCTCGCCCACCCATGAGTCCACCAATTGCCACAGGCCTCCCCTTAAGTTCTGGCCGATCCAATTCTTCTACCTGAGCGTAAAAATAATCCATATCAATGTGAATAATTTTTTTCAAAAAAATCTCCAAAAAAAGTTGACCTACGTAAAATTTACGGATAAATTAATAATACGGAAACATTACGGAAGGTAAAGAGGGGAAAAATGAGTCTAACAAAAAAACAAAAACAAGTTTATGACTACATCTGTCAATATATTGAAGAATATGAATACTCCCCTACACAAGTTGAAATCCAAGAACATTTTGGTTTTAAAAGTTTAGGATCTGTCCAAGACTATATTCGCTATCTTAAAAATTCTGGGCACCTAGAAAATGACCCTAACTCTGTTAGAGGCTTAAGACCTGTTCAGCTTAATGAGAACTCTGAGCTTATTGAAATTCCCCTACATGGAAAAGTTGCTGCAGGAAATCCTATTGAAGCAATTGAAGGAACTGAATCAGTCGCTGTCCCCGCGAGTATGCTTAAAAGTGGTAATCACTTTGCCCTTACAGTCAGTGGGGAGTCTATGATTGAGGATGGTATTCTTGATGGAGACCTTATCATCATCAAAGAAAAAAATTACGCCCAAAATGGTGAAACGGTTGTTGCCACCCTTAATAATGAAGCTACCGTGAAACGTTACTATAAAAAATCCAAACAAATTGAACTTCATCCTGCTAATAGTTCGATGTCTCCCATCATCGTAAAAAATGGAGACTTTCAAATTAAGGGTATTTTAGTCGGTCTGTATAGATCGTACTAACAGCTCTCTAACTAAATTATTCTTTACACACAACTGTCAAGGAGGACACATGGATTCTTATTACTTTCTAGAAGAAGAACTTATTAGTAAAATGCACAATTCATTTACAGATCGTTTTAATTTAGACTCTTCTACCGCTGCAGAGTTGGCCCTTGAAGTGTTAGAAATTATTTCACTGTCAAATTCAAACTTAACGGAACTGAACTCATTATATTTTCAATAAAACGAGGTTAAAATGATTTATGATTTTCTGGTCATCACCATCATTTTATATACAATCAATTATTTTCTCCCAAAGCACTAGGCTCTCCTAGTGCTTATTTACAAGGACTCTAGATCGGCAATAATCTCTTCGGTATCAACTGGCTTTCGGAAAAGCTTTTTCATTCCTTTTTCATAAAGTTTATCAACAGGATAATCTGAATAACCAGTCATTAAGTAAACGACCTTTGTGGGCACCTTATTCTTATGAATATATTCAAGTAATTCAATTCCATCACCCTCAGGCATTTTTATATCAGTTAAGACGACATCAATTTTTTTTGATTCAAGTAAATCAATGGCCTTATGTCCTCCGCTGGCAATCTCAACATTAAAGCCAGCATCTTCAAAGTCCCAAGACAAAACCTCACATAAGTCAATTTCATCATCTACAATTAATAAACTCAATCCTTCGACTTTCATAAATCCTCTCCATAAGGTATTCTCACTTGAACAAAAATACTCTTATTACTATCTACAAAATTTAGTTTTGCACCTAATTTGTTTACAAGAGATGCAAAAGTTCCCAACATAAGTAAAGACCCTCTATCGCGCAGGGCAATTGATTTAAAAGGGTCCAACAAAGCTCCTCTTTCTTCTCCTTCAAGCTTAGCACCGTTATCATAACATGTAATCAAAATCTGATTATCGGCTTGTGAAAACTCAATTCTAATCCAGGAATGTTCATTTTGAGACTCCATTGCTTTCGCCCTCAAATAAACCAAAATATAAAGAAGCTGATAGAACATTGTTTTACTAATTAAAATACTCTTAGGTAATTGATGATAAAGATAATCAATCCTCCCTACGGAAGATTTAAAGACTTCGACTATGCCTTTCATTGACTCATCAATCATTTTTTCTAAATGAACTTGTCTCTGAGAATTAGAGTTCGTTACATCACTTAACATATATAAAGCATTTGTTATTGAAAAAATTCTCTTCACAGAGCTTTCCAACATGACAGAAACCTTTTTCAAAGCATCAATATCGACATCACCTTTTTTTATCATTTTATTAATTCTTCTATTCAGACCATAAACAACCGACAAAGGTGAATTCACCTCATGGGCTACCCCCGCAGACATTTCAACAACGGCTTCAATCCTATCTGACTCCAACAATTGTTTTGTTTTTTCCTCAACTCTTTTTTCAAGAGATTCATTAATTTGGGTTAATTCTTTTTCCGTTTTTTTTCTCACTTGTAATTCTTCGTGTAATTTTTCAACCATCGAATTAATAGAATAAACGAGTTCATCCAAATCATCTTCACTATTGCCTTTCCACAACTCATATTCACGATTCAAAATCAGCTTTTTTTGACTTTCATAAATATTATTCTTCCTAAAAAACTCAGTAATGGTCTCAATATGTCTCGTAATAATGAGCTTGAGAAACAGAACTGAAAAGATAATAAAAACAATAACTTTGAGGAACTCAACTTGAATATATCCCAGAAGCTCCTCACTCATTAAACTTCTCATATGTCTATCTGTTGCGGTAATCTCTAAATCTCCAATGTATTCAGTTTTAGCCGCAAAGTTAATCGTTAAAGGATAAGTTCTTTTAATAGCGTAGTCTTCATCAACTGGCTCACCTAAGCTTAAAATTTCTTCTCCCCTATGTGTCACTTTTACTAATTGAATATCTTGCTGCCTAAGAATACTTTCTAAAATGATTTTTGTTTGTTCATCATCAATCTTCCATAAGCTATTACTCAAAGAGTAAGTAAAGCCTCCTTGAATTTGATCTAGCCGTTTACTAAGTTCATAGAGTTGGCGATTAAGCTTTCTTTGATAATCCATAAAGGAGAAAATAATAGTTATCAATAATGCGACAGCAAAAAAGATAAGTATCATCTTAGTCCCTACAGAAAGGCTCTTTCTTTTCAATGGAATCTTTTGACTTATTTTTACCATATTGCTTATTTTACATCCAAGCTTCACAAGAAAGAATATCCCTAGTTATTTGCCGCCTAAAAAGAAGTATTCATTCTCGACAAATGGAGAACGTCATCTCTAAAATAGAAACAAAAGGAAAATATGAACTTTAACTCCTCCCAGTTTATTGAGCGACTCAGGGCCAGAGACACTAAAACGTTATCTGAACTTGTTGAAAAATATCATCAAGCTCTCTATTTGGGAGCTTTAAAGCTCAAACTTAGTGATGATCAAGCAGAAGAGGTTGTCCAAGCAACTTGGTCAACTTTCATCGAAAATATTGAAAACTTTCAAAACCGCTCCCATATTCGAACTTATCTTTTTGGCATTATGTATAATAAAGTCAAAGAACAATGGCGCAGCAATAAAAGATATACCCTAGAACACAATCAGGACTTAGATTTCGCCTTTACCGAAAATGGAGATTATAGATCAAGTCCAATGAATCCAGATATATGGCTCCAATCCAGCCAGTTTTTAGATTTACTTGAAAAAGAGCTTCAACTATTACCAGAAAATCAGCGGCTTGCCTTCACTCTAAAAGAAGTCCTTGGTGAAAAAACGGAAGATATCTGTAAGATTCTGGACATTACGAACACTCATTTGGGAGTTTTAATCTATAGGGCCAAAAACCAACTGAGAATAAGGATAGAAAAACAATATGTCATTAAATAAAGTCAAACGTAATATACGCCATATCTTACATGAAGTGGTCGTAAAAATTTTTCCAAAATCTATTAGGAAAAGATATTTTTTGAGCTGCCAAGAAGCAAGTTTAATGCTTGAAGATAAAAGTCGACTAAACCTCTTACAACAGCTCAAACTGAATTTCCATTTATTTATTTGCCAATGCTGTACTGACTATAAGAGTCAAATAATGATTATTACTCAGTATTCAAAAAAGTTAACTCAAATAAAACTTACAGATAAACAAAAAGATAAAATCTTATCATCTCAAAAAAAAGTTATAAAAAAAATAAATTCCAATCAATAAAGACATCCAGAAAATCCTACCCCCCCTCCTAGAAGCGTTTTAGAGTTTTCCTTTTCCTCCGATAAATCCTTTATAACAAAAAGGATATTATCATGAAATCATTAACCTTAAACTCACTTCTTCTCTTATGCCCTTTGATTCTCTATAGTTGTAAAGAGTCTGCTATTGTTGTAGCTGATTGCATCCTTCCTAGTGAAAGAGAAAGCCAAGATCATGATCCTTCCCTAGAAGATGGCCAAGAAAGTTTATGCCTCTTACCGGCTAGGGAGCCCAGTGCTAATTTGACTGCAACTCTTACTCTACAAGACTTTTCTTTACAAGATGAAATGAAGATGGAAAAAGCCATTGAGAGGCTTAAAATAGTCATCAATTCAGTAGCTTTTAAAAACAGAGTTTTAAATCACACTTATAATGGACAAAAAACATTTGTAGACAATGAAGGTCTTACAAATCAAGAGATATACGATAAAGTTATGTTAGGGAGTGAAGTCCTTATTCCTGGTAATGATGAAGAGATGGATCTCGATATAACTCTTTACTATGCTAATAATTCCGTTGTGGGATACACCTACCCAGATACAACAAGAGTATGGACTAATGATAAATTCTTTTCAACATATACCTATGCTCAAGTGGCCCAAAATGTCGTCCATGAATGGATACATAAGCTAGGCTTTGGACATGATTACAACCGAACGACAAGAAGAAATTATTCAGTCCCCTATGGTATTGGAACAATCATAAAAGATTTAATTGAAGAAATGACACCACAAGTAAATCAAGATATAGCACAAAATAATAAATAAACCTTAAGTCGCGACTGTAGCAGATTGAGCATATTGAAGGTTTTGCCATTAGAAAGTCATTGATAAGCCTCAAAAAAAATCTTATGATCAAATGTAATGTCCCATTATATATTAGGAGTTGCTGGAGGCAGTGGCTCAGGAAAAACTTTTTTTGCTGAAACTCTTGCTAAAAGATTAGGCCCGAAACATTCCTTTGTTTTATATCAAGATAGTTACTATCACGACCAAAGTGCCAGATTTGATCACGATGGTGGTTCTGTAAACTTTGACCATCCTGAATCATTAGACTTTGACTTACTTGCCACTCACCTGCAAATGCTTAAAGAAGGACATGATATTGAAATACCTATTTACGACTTTGCTACTCATCAAAGACTAAAAAAAACAATAACTCAAAAAAACAAACAAGTTATCATCGTTGATGGCATTCTTATCTTAACCCAACCAAAAATTAGAGCACTACTCGATGAAAGCATTTTTGTAAAAACTCCAGAGGACATTAGATTCCAAAGACGACTGAGTCGCGATGTTTTAGAACGAGGAAGAACCGCTGAGGGAGTCAAAAAACAATTTGAAGCTCAAGTCAAACCAATGCATGATCTTTTTGTCGAACCTTCTCAAGAACATGCGACAATTATTAGTTCAGGAACAGACATGGAAACCTTTCAATCTGTTTTACAAGGTATTATCAAAAAACTAAATCTTTAACGCATCATTGAAATTAAGATTTCTTTCCGCGTATTTTTTTTCGAGTTCCCTTTGGCTTAGGGATATTATAAGTAAAAATATCATCCTCAATAATGGGATGAAAAAACTCAGCTTCGTCGATTAAAGCTTTGGAAGTTGTTTGCTCAACTGCGCAAATCTCGACACGAACCCCCTCTCCAATTAAATGCTTTACCAACTCAATATAGTCAGAGTCTCCTGATAGGATTATAAGACAGTCGACCTTATTGGCCAATTGAGTTGCTTTAATGGTTAAAGGTATATCTGCTGACTTATGACAAGGGCAAACTGAGCCATGGAAGTTTGTATGAAGTCTTTCGGCAAGCTTCGAAGATATATTTTTTCCTTCTCGGAAATAAATTAATCTATTGAGCGCTCTTTCCCCTAGTAATCTTGGGACCAATGTATCAAAGTTAATCATTCCATTATTATACTTAAACGCACTATCGATACTTCTTTCAATATTATTTCCATCAACAAGAATAGCTACAGTTTGACTGATATAGATTTCATTATTTTCACTCATAACAACAAAATACTCTTTAAATTGTTCTTAGGCCAGTCCAATGGCCATGATAAGATAAGAATATGCGTAAAACTTGTAAAAGATGCTTGAAACCTCTTCTCACATGCTTTTGTCAGGCACTTACACCCATTGAAAATCGTGTAAAGCTGATTATTTTAGTCCATCCAGACGAAGAAAAACATCCCTACAACACGGCCCTAATGACAAAGCTTAATTTTAAAAACTCCAAGCTTATAATTGGTGAGAACCTAAGTTACGACTCTCAACTTAGAAGCGAAGTCTCTCGGCCAGGATCCTATATTCTCTATCCTCACGAAACGGCTAAAAAAATAAATACACTCTCTTCAGCTCAAAAGAAAGAAATTAAAACACTAATTTTACTCGATGGTACTTGGCGAAAGGCAAAAAGAATTCTTTACCAAACACAGTTTTTACAAGATATCCCTCTTTTACAATTACCCGAGAACCTCAACTCAATCTACCATATTCGCAAAGCCCCTCAAAAAAACTTTCTTTCGACTCTAGAGGCGGCTACCCATTCTTTAAATCTTATTGAAAAACAAAACTACTCATGTGCTCTCAATGTTTTACAATTTTTTGTTGATAAACATAAGGAGTATATGACAAAAAAATCTTAATAAAACTCATTTTAATCAGGCACCAATGCTCAATTTGAAAGTCTTAAACGTGGAAGTTTTTTTATTCTTTTCCAGTCCATGAGTTGATAGCGGTATTCACCTTTATGATAAAGTTCTAATTGGTCATCATAATGTTTACTTAATGGACTTCCAGAGTTTCCAGTAGGTAAGATTCCCCATGAATATTCAATATTGGCCATATCAATGATTCTTCTTGTCGCCGGAGCATGGACGACTTCAAAATTATTAGTAGATTTTTTATGTGCTAAATTATTAATGGTATATCTTCCACCGTTGGCTTCAATAGGACCAATATTAAAAATATAATTCAAAGGAGAACGTTTTCCCAAAGCATGTTTATACTCAGCCTTGTGTAATCGTCCCCAGTTCCATTGACTTAACTTATGACCTAAACGCTCTTTTAAATTAGTAACTGCCTGTTTAAATGTCTTAGTCATTATCTCTTGTGCTGACTCAACATGATCAGTATGGATATTATCCCAAAAGGGATTGGACTGCTGAAATAAAAGCTCTTTAAATGAATGCCAAAGCTCAGCTGTCTTTCCAAAATTCTTAAACCCTTGCACACCTAATTCATCTGAAAAAATATTGTACATCAAATAATAGTTCCACATATGATAAATTGAAGCTCCTGTGCTTTCCTTACTTGAAAGCCCATCCCAAACTAAATACTCATTTAATACTTTTAATTCAAAAGGAGTTAGTTTTGTTTGATCTAAGGCCATAAGTTGCTGTGAACGAACTTTATCGTAAATAGGGACAAGATTATCCAATTGAATTTTCTTCATCTCCTCCATGGTCCAAGTACTTTTTTTTGCTAAAAGTTTTTTTAACCTAAGCAGTCTCCCCCCTGGTTGCCAATAACCATCAAAGTGATCATACTTTTCATTTTCAGGCTTAAAATTCGCCGAAATAATCACTCCACTTTCAGGATTAATTTCGTGAGGGTTTTCATCAACTGAATAATACCCTTCAATTTCATGCTTACCATCCCATCCATTTAGGACAATATCATAAGGCACTTCAGGAGGGAGTTTGGGAAATTTGCCCATCATCCACCAAGCAATATCCCCTTGCTTATTTACCCAAGTAATATTCAATCCCGGTGCAGCCGCATAAGATACTGCTTGTCTTAAGTCTTCAATCGTTTTGGCCCTAGGCAGAGCGTACAGACTATTTAAAATATGATTTTCTGGATGATAAACAGACCATGACAAAGATAGGCTTTTACCTGACACTCCATATTTTGTCGTATCTAACAAAGGACCATGAGAGGAATTCTTAACTTGAAACTTATAGACCTCAGAGTCCTTAACCTTAATTATTTCTTCGCGACTTTCTAAATCAACCCACTCATTATTAAACATGACTTTATTTGGATTTTCAGGATCTGTTTTTTCTAAATAAATAGTTAAATCATCAACCTGGGCCATTGTCATGCCCCACGCTGAATGAGGAGTATGCCCAATAATCGCAAACGGTGAAAGAGGAATATAATGGCCATAGACTTCAATTTCAGGAGTTTTTAGGTGTGCTTCAAAAAAGATATGAGGTGTTGAGGTTCCAATATGAGGATCATTGGCCAAGATCGGCTTTCCAGAATAAGTTCTTTTCCCAGATAACACCCAAGAATTTGATCCATGAAATAAAGGAACATAGTTTTGAATAACATCAATGGCATCTTGAATATTATTAATAATACTTGTTTTTACGATATCATCTTGAGCCTGATAATGTTTTTCAGCAGCAATACCTTTACGAATAACTTGAATCTTAGACTCAGGAAGTTTCTCCATCATTTCTGAAATAAGAATATCACTCGTTAACCCCTCAGCAAATGTAAGGGCCATATAACCAGACAACCCCATGATATCCTCAACTTCAAAATATTCAGGTCGATAATCAAGTAATTGGAACTCAATTGGAAGAATACTATTATCCATATAATAGTGAACTCCCTCTAAGTAGGCTTTGACTTGCTCCATAAGTTTAGGATTAAACTCTTGAGAATTTTTATATTGAGTTAAGTACTTTTGGGCCGTATGTTTAAAACCCAATGTTCTTAACATTTTATCTGCTGCCAAAGTTTTTTTCCCATAGACTTCACTTAAACTTCCATTGATTAAACGACGCAAAGTATCCATTTGGAAAAGCCTTTCACTGGCAGTGATATAGCCTAAGGCTCTATAAACATCATTCGTATTCTCACCTTCAATATGAGGGATACCATTCTCATCAAAATAGACATCAACTTTTGAATTTAAAATGGCCAGATTATATTGTCCTGATTTTTCTAACTGAGTATATTCTAAAAAAAGAAGAATCCCCATTGCACAAAATGACAATAAAAGTAAAAAAATATGGCAAGACTTTTTCATAAAAATCCTTTAAAGTTTTTAATTACAATTTACATGAATGTTTAAAAAAAGTCTCTACTTGTTTTCAAGCAATTGCTTAATGTATTTCAAAGTTTCTCTATGATAAAGATAGACTCGAAGTGTTGTGTAAGCAGCACCTTTTACAACAACTGGCACATACTTTTTATAAGTTGCCCCTGATATGGCGTCTGTCAATTCTTTAGGGTGATTTATACTTTCTAAGTCTTTTTGCTTAAGTGATAAAATAAACTCAAGGTTGGCATAATCTTCTTCTGAGAGTGGTGCATGATTAATCTTAGTCAATCCATCCTGACTATAGATTTTCACTAAACTTCCTTGTTTATTATAAAAGGCCGTATAAATAAGGGGAAGACAAGCACTCTCACATCCAGTTGTTGTGCTAATAGGCCTGGCAAAACCAACAATATTATTTTTTAAAGTGAAAAAATAAATTTTTGTATTATTTTTTTCCTTACTTATCGTATCAATAACTTTTAGCTCTTTTTTTTCAGAAAAGTCTCCAACAATTTTTCTGAAATTTTCACTGATATTCTCAGAAGAAAAGCCGCTAAAGCTCCATAAGAAAAGTATTAAAAGACTCACAATTTTTATCATATTATTAAAATAATACGAATTATCATTCAAATCAAGTCAGGTGATCATATTCAAAAGTAAAATAACTACTTGGCCACAAGAACTGAACAATTCGATTTTTTAATCACTTTTGAAGTTACACTTCCTAAGAACAACTCACCGATAAGTCCTCGTTTATGTGATCCCATTATAATTAGATCAATATCGTTAGCATCTGCATGCTGACTAAGACGATCAGAGATACTTCCCTCTTTATCTATAATAACGCTAACTTTCCCCTTATCTCCCAAGTTTAAACTTTTTTCTAAATCTTTGAGTTTATTCGTCACTTCCTGATGAGTTTCGTCAATTATTTTTTCCATAACAGAATTTAACCCACTAGAATAAGTATGAGCTAAATGATATCCCTCATAATAACAAGGGATTATATTTACAATATCTATTGTCGCATCCGAATTCTTAGCAAAAAGTTTCATCCATTCAATAGCTTCATTACAATGATGTGAAAAATCATATGCAATCATAATTTTTCTCGGCTTAAGTGCATTAACTCCTTTCACAATAAGAACAGACTTATCTGAGCGATGCAAAACACTTTCTGTAACTCCCCCTAAAAACTTTTCTACTAATCCCTTATCAGGGTTATAGCCTAAGCTTACAAGTGCTACATTTTCTTCTTGTGCTTCTTTAACCAAAACATCTGCTGGAGCTCCAGATAATGACTCATAGGAAACATCATCTAAGTTTTCTCGAACTTGTTTAATTTGCTTTTCAAGGGCCTCTTTATTAGCCTGCATTAAACTTTTTACATAATGATCTTGAACTTCTAAATTTAAACTCGTAAAGACATTTCCCAAGGTATCTATATCAGCTAATTTATCTCCATGAACAACCAAAGGATGCAGTTTAAGAGTATCGGCTAAGCCTAATCCAACCTCTAAATTCATCATTGATGCTTTTTCTAAAGAATTTCCAATAATTATTTTTTTCATATATACACCTCTTTAGTTTATTTATAATGAAAGTTTATGGAAAAACTATGACATAAATCAAGCTCTTTAACTATTAAGAAATCGCCGTTTTTAGTTTTTCTAGGTGATCAAGACTTGATTCCACTAAATCATTGATATCTTGATAGTTTGCTTCTAAGTCTTGTTTAATAAGTTTTTGGGCCAGCTCCAATTCACGATCTATTTTAAAAAGCCCAAAGGACTTTGCTGTTCCTAGGACTTTATGACACATTCCAGAAGCCTTAATAACATTTCTTTTTACTACCCAAGATTTAAGTTCTCTTACTTCATTAAGCTTATTATCAATATAAGTTGGTAAATAATCCTTAAAGTCTTGATCAAGGAGATCAAAATCATAATCCTTATCGATCACATCCGCCTCTTTAAGTGCAGCAATTTTTGTAAAAGAATCATCAGAAAGATTATGGACGATACTTACAATTTCCTTATAAAGTAATTCTTTACGTACTGGCTTCATAATATAATTTCCAATCCCAGCTTCTTTCATCTGTTGCAAAAAACCCTCATTAATATCAAAGGCTGTCAAAGCAACCAAAGAGGATAACTTTTCTCCCTTCTCTTTTGCATATTTTGTATACCTCTTGGCCACTTCAAATCCTGTCATTTTAGGCATATTAATATCTAACATAGCGATGTCATAAGACTCTTTTTTCATTTCTTCCAAAGCCTCTTGGGCATCAGAAACAAGTTTTAAGTTTACTTTTGTCGTATTTAAATAGTTTTTTAAAACAAAGAGATTATCTGGGACATCATCAGCAATTAAGATACTTACTTGATGGTCACCTAAAAGTTCCTCTAAAGAATAGGACTCTTTGATTTCTTCAATATCACTTTCCGTTCCTGGCTCAACTGGTATCGCAAAACTCAACTGCGTTCCCTTTCCTTCCTTGGACTTTACCTGTAACTTCCCCCCTAATAAAGCCACAAGTTTATTAGAAATACTTAGCCCCAATCCGGTTCCAGTCACATTTTCTTGATACTCATTATCAACTTGAGTGAATTCATTAAAAATTGTTCCAATTTTATCAGCAGGAATTCCAATTCCTGTATCCTCAACAGAAAATTTTAAAAAGGGTTTCCCTTGTTTAAGGCCAATATTTCGCACTGACAATTTTACATAGCCTGAAGAAGTAAACTTTAAAGCATTAGAAAATAAATTGAGTAAAATGTGACGTATCTTTTTCTTATCAGCTCTCACAAACTCTGAAATATCTTGAGAAAAACTCAACTCAAGGGCCACAGAGTCTTTTTTATGATATTGATAATTCATAAGATTGATAATATCTTGACACATTTTTTTAAGACTAAAATACTCGTTCTGAATAGTCTGCCCCTCTCCCAGCTCTGCCTTCGAAAAATCAAGAAATTCATTTACAGTATCTAAAAGATTCTCTGAATTCATTCCAATTTTTTGTATAATTTCATTCAAATGAGTATCGGTATTTTCTTTTTTAAGAACATCTATCATACCTAACATAGCAAATAAGGGAGTTCTTAATTCATGAGAAATATTAGCAATCAAGCTCATTCGAGACTTCATCAATCTCTCACTCTCTTGTCTGGCAAAGCGCAATTGTTCATTTTGTAAAAAATAATTTAAAAAGTATTTTGTTTTTCGTTGTAAAATATTTAAGTTGATTGGTTTTTGTATAAAATCAACCGCCCCAGCTTTATAAGCATTAACTAAAAGCTCTTGATCGGTCTCCATTCCTGTCATAAAAAAAACTGGTGTATCTTTATTCTTAGTTGACCCCTTAATGCGAACCAAAGTTTCATAACCATTAATTTCAGGCATAAGAATATCCAGTAAGATTAAAGCAAAAGTACTTTTTTTGGCTTCTTCAATAGCTTGCCAACCATTATTCACAGCAATAACCTGACAATCTAGTCTTCCCAAAACTCTTTTTAATAATAATATATTTGACGGCTCGTCATCCACAATGAGAATTTGTGGCTCATTCTTGTCTTTCTTCATAAATTAATTTGAAAACCCTTTTGCCAATAAATATCGTCTTAAAGAAAAAATCTGTTCAACAGTTAATTCTCTTTCTAACCTTGCCCCAAAGTGAGTTTCATCAATTTGCCAGCTCTCTAAAACTTTAAAGCTTAAACTTGGATGACCAAATATTTCCTCTAAAGCATCTCCTGCCAAGCTCATTTGCGACTCTTTTGTCAAAAGAAACTCTCCTCTAATCTCAATAAAGCCGAGCCCAACTTTCATTAATTCAAAATCTAAGTCCAAGGTCGCGCTAGAGTCCTGTTCACTAACTTTTGAGTAATGAGCCTCAAGCTCTTTTAATTTTTTTAAATGAGGAGCAAAATCTTTAAGCTTTAATAAAAGATATCTATCATCTAAGGGCTTGGGAATAAAGTCGGTTGCTCCATACTCCATTGCTCTTAACACATCTTCCTTATTTCCTCTTTTACTCATGATAAAAATAGGCAATTCCTCACCCAAAACATTTCTCATCGCCTTTAAAAGTTGAAAGCCTTCACCATCATTTTTTAAATTCAAGTCCAAGATGCAAAGATTTGGCATTCTTTTTTTTACACTTAAAGTAAATTCTTGGGGATGGTTGTAAGTTTTAATTTCAATATCAAATGGCTTAAGCGCCATTTTTAAAATCATATTAAAATCTTGATCATCATCAATCGTATAAATCAAAAACTCACTCATCTTACTTCTCTTTTTTACTCATAATATACTTTTTTAATTTACGATAAACATCGACACTTATTCCTCTTAAGCTCAATTCATTTTTATATTGTTTACCTTTATAAAGAGTTCCAGGAAGATTGGCTTCAAAGTTTTTTTCCACTAAGCCAAATGATTCTAAAAGAGGGGCTTTAAGTTTAACATGACAATGAGAATTCATCTTTAGAGGTCCCAAAAAGGACAGATTCGTTTCCGATAATTCTTTGAGTTCCACATGTAACTCAGACTTTAGATGAACTTTTTGTTGGCTTAATTCAAAGTCAGGAAGAATCATTTTTTTTGAGAGTTTTTTTATTGTCTGTAAAAACTGATTATTAACTAAGGGGAACTCTTCCAATGTCACTTCTAAAGTCTTGGCCATGGCCCGATTGCCAAAGCCTATTTTTTCCACCAAGACAACAATAGGAATCTGACGCATATACGAATGCTTTCTTAAGCGCTTACAGAGGTTTTCAAGTTGTAATCCTTCAACGGCTTTATTAACAACCACAATATTAGGAACGACGTAAAGACATTGTTTAAAAAACTCCTCTTGTGATTGTGCAAAAACAGTAAGATAACCTGAAGAAGCCAAAATACCTTCATAAATTTTAAAAACTTCAGGATTGGGCTCAAGGACAAGAACAATTTGGGGTAAGCGATACATTCGTTCATTATAGAGTATCACCCCTAGTGATGACCTTAATTTATCCTTAAATGATTCTTACAAAACAGAACAAAAAATACTTTGCCTCATAAATATGGCAAAAGCCTCTTTCTCAATAAAAAACGCCTAGTAGAAAAGCTTAGCTTCTTTCGATAAGTCCTTCATTTTTCAAAAGTAAAACTTGCAGTTTTTGACTTAATTTTTTTTTAGTCTTCTTAACCGTAAACAGTGCTATTATTATTCTATGGGAAATAAATATAGAATCTACTTACTTGATGACTGCGAAAGTACTACTTTTTTAATAAAAAAATGGCTAGAACCAGATTTTGACGTTGAAGTCTTTCATACGCCAATGAGCTTCATATCAGGTTTTCAGGCAAAAAAGCCTGACCTTTGCTTACTTGATGTTCAACTCAACGACAATCGTAATGGGCTTGATGTTTTAAAAGAACTTCAGTTAAGGGGAAAAATTAAAATTCCTTTTATTTTTATAAGCCAGGAGTTTCAAAACTTTCGCAAAACAAATGCCTATCAATTGGGCGCTGTTGACTATATAAAAAAGCCCCTAGAGAAAGATGAACTCAAACATAAAGTTTCAAATATTCTTGATCTTATCTATTCTTCACAAAACCAATCACAAGATATTATTTCGCTAGATGAGAACAACCTAAGCTTTACAATGAAAATAGAAGATGAAGACATAGTCGTCCGTCTAACACCAAAAGAATTCGTTATTTTCAAACAATTGATCAAAAATAAAGACTCCATTGTCACTCGTGAGCAAATTCTTAGCCGGCTAGAGGACTCTCTTAATGAAAAATTTGTTGTTGATCGGGTTATTGATGTACACGTTTGTAACATCAAAAAGAAACTAGGTCCCCATAAGAACATTATTAATAGCGTCTATGGTGTTGGATATAAATTCGACACGACTAAGGCGGCCTAGACAAAAAATCTTTTTTTCTTTATCCTCCTTTAATGCAATATTTAAGCTTTATGTTATTTTTATTTATATCCATGGCCTGTACATCTTCGTCTGAAGTTCAACGCTCAAAATATTACTCACAAGAAAAAGAAATTTTTATTGACCCTAACTTTGAAGGAACTCATAAAAGCCTTTGGGATGTTCTGCAATGGAAAACCTTCTCACAGGCTTCTCCATGGCCCAAGTGGGTTGAAATAACCCCCACATCTAAAATTCACTCTCCTTCAAAACCTAATCAAATTCATATTACATTTGTAAACCACTCCACCTTCCTCATTCAATTTGAAGGGATTAATATACTTACAGATCCCATTTGGTCTGAAAGAGTAAGCCCCGTAAGTTGGCTGGGACCAAAAAGAGTCCATAGGCCAGGAATTAGATTTGAAGATCTTCCACCGATAGACTTAGTTTTAATTTCTCATAATCATTATGATCATTTTGACTCTGAAACCCTTAAAAAGCTAGCTGATCAGCATGATCCAGCTTTTTTATGTCCACTTGGCGATGGACCTAGATTAAAAGCTTTAGGGGCGAAGAATATTTTTGAACTTGATTGGTGGGAGAATCTGGCCTTTAACGCCTTAGAGGTCTATTTTACCCCCACACAACACTGGTCTCGTCGGGGATTATTTGACCGCAACAAAAGCTTTTGGGGAAGTTATGTTTTAAACTTTAAAGGAAAACAGGTTTATTTTGCTGGAGATACTGGCTATAGCTCCTATTTTAAGGAAATCTATCAAAACTATGGCAAGATGGATATTGCTTTACTTCCTATTGGCGCTTATGCTCCAAGATGGTTTATGCAAGATATGCACATGGATCCCGAAGAAGCCATTTGGGCACATAAAGATTTAAAATCTAAACTTTCTATTGGTATGCACTTTGGGAGCTTCCAACTGACAGATGAACCTAGAAAAGAGCCCGTACAAAAATTACAAAAGTTTCTTAAGTCTTATCAAATTAACAACAAAGATTTTAAAACAATTAAGCCTGGGGAATCGCTAAAGCTAGACCTTTAAAAAGATTGCAAACTGATCTATAAAGATGAGATTAAGTCTTCTTTTGCTAAGTTCTATATAAAAAGCTTAATAAGATAGCTAATACAAATAAAAAGACTAATCGAAAGGAAAATTCCTCTCATTAAACCTCCAACAAGATTATTATACTTTTTTAAAAGCTTTGCTCAAACTAAATCCGGACTTAAATTTAATAAACCGACCGACTTGGCTGATGATTTGTCACTTAAATTTTTATGACTCAATTTTCATCACCACCATTATTTGATAAATAATTTCTTATACTTAGTTCGTTTCTCGTTTCTTTTAGCCTTGCAATTATTTTGTTATGAAAAGAAACTGCCCTCAAAAATCATGTCAATCACA
>LULL01000035.1_pt1 | contig 62387 bp, 73 predicted proteins | sample 728161 | NCBI WGS metagenome assembly LULL01 (sample SAMN03860290, study PRJNA289734) | marine metagenome | biome: seawater column; feature: ocean; material: water; isolation source: Red Sea water column Station 149 - depth 500m | place: Saudi Arabia: Red Sea | collected 2011-10-15 | depth 500 m
GTTCTGGAGATTCAGGTAATGGATCAAATGGCGGATCAGGTTCAGGTGATTCGGGTAATAGCTCAAACGGCGGATCAGGTTCTGGTGATTCGGGTAATGGATCAAATGGCGGATCAGGTTCAGGTGATTCGGGTAATAGCTCAAACGGTGGATCAGGTTCTGGAGATTCAGGTAACGGATCAAACGGTGGATCAGGCTCAGGCGATTCAGGTAACGGATCAAACGGCGGATCAGGCTCAGGCGATTCTGGTAATGGATCAAACGGTGGATCAGGTTCAGGAGATTCAGGTAATGGATCAAATGGTGGGTCAGGTTCAGGCGATTCGGGTAATGGATCAAACGGTGGATCAGGTTCTGGAAACTCAGGTAATGGCTCAAATGGCGGATCAGGTTCAGGTGATTCGGGTAATGGATCAAATGGTGGATCAGGTTCTGGATCAAATGGTGATTCGGGTAATTCAGGTAATGGCTCAAACGGCGGATCAGGTTCTGGAAACTCAGGTAATGGATCAAATGGTGGATCAGGTTCTGGAGATTCAGGTAATGGCTCAAACGGCGGATCAGGTTCTGGAAACTCAGATAATGGATCAAATGGTGGATCAAGTTCTGAAGAGGAAGAAGGTGAAGATGCAAATTTAAGTTGTCATGGAGATAATGCATTATCTAGTGGCCTTAAAGCTAAGATTTACGCTTTGAAAAATAAATATATTAATAGAAAAAGTGGTTCTGCGTCGATTAAATCAATTCTTATGAGGCATAAACTTGTTTATATTGAAGATTTTATTGCTGACAAGATAGATGTTGAGCCTCGTAATTATTCTTTAGGAGTTGTTGGGCGAGAGGGAAGTTATATTGTTGATCCTCGTACAAATTTAGAGCTACTAGAGAATTATGTTATTAAGTATGAGGGATATATCTCAGTACAGGATGAGCCTGAAGAGGGGAGATATGAATTTGCGTTACTAAGTGATGATGGAGTTTTGTTAAAAATAGGAAGAAGACATATGATTAGCACAAAGAAAGATATGTCACCTACTCTAAATTGTAGTCGAAGAACAATTTATTTGAAGAAGAATCGTCCAGTTAAGCTACGTTTATTTTATCATCAAGGTCCACGCAATAAAGTCTCTAATACACTTCTTTGGAGAAAAGTAGAAAAAAATTGTCACGTAACTTCTAGTCGAAGCTCTTGTGGGAAAAAGCTAAATTCAATTTCTTCTTTATTGTCTGAAGGATGGAGTGTCGTGCCTCAACATGTTCTAAAACATAAGCGAAAAGAATGTTTAAGAGTAAAAACTCATTGCAAAATAGCTAAATAGACTCATTATTGTTCTTATCTTTTAAAGATGTCAGAAGCTGTTGTAGAATGATTTCTGACATCTTTAAAGATGGATGAGTTGAATCTCTAAAGTATTCAGAAGAGTTATAATCTTTCATTTTGTTAAGGCTTTGGAAATTAGTAAAATTTCTAAAGACTGAATCGAGATGAGTAATGAATTTTTGATGTTTTTCTTTTAATGATAAGGTGTTTTTTATAATTTTTAAATGCTCAAAGGATAACGGAGCAGAAAAAGCAATAAGTTCAATTTGTTTTTTATCACATATTTTTTGAATTTCTTTTAAAACCTCAATTCTTTCATTGGATATTTGATACTTTTTAGAGCTGCTGATTCGCGTTTTTACTTTTCCTTTAAGGGGGAGTTCTTTGCGATAATTTCCATCTTCTAAGTAAATATGGCGAGCCTTTCCAAAATAATTAACGTAAAAAACTCTTAAGGAGTCTCTAATGGCAGCAAGAGTAAAGTAATCATGGTCAAATAAAGGCTTTGTTCGAGTTTCATGTGAAGCCAAAAAATTTTTAAGTGGTGAATTAAATAATCTATTATCAACATCGTAAAACTGGTTTAATGCATCAAAGTCAATTTGAAGAAAAATGACTTTAGGTCGATGTTTGGAGAGTACATGTTTAAGAATGACTAAGTAGTCAATTGGAGTTGAATGTTGAACTGCATAGTTAAAGGTCTCAAGATTAATTGTATTTTTAACTGTTGATGTAGGATATCGATGAGCTGCTGAACTCCCCATAATAATCGCATCGTATTGTTTTTTTGAAGATTCATAAAGGTAGTATTTATTTTCACGACTTTGGGCGACTGCTTTAGTTTTAAAACCAAAAACGTTAATCCCAAGTTTCATATAAGGATCAACGCTAATGACCAGTCCGGTAAACAAAAGAGTAAGAATAGTTGAAAAAATAAAAAATAATCTAATAAAATTCATATTTAAAAATTAAAATAAATAAAGTCACTAACTCTATTTAGTCCAAAAAGACATAAAACAAAAATAAAGCTCATAAAAAGGGCCGTTTTTGTTTGAGGTTTAAATTCTTGCATTAACTGCATTGAATTCTTAAGTTTAAAAACGATATAAAGTGAAACTATTATAAAAATTAAATTAAGATTTTGGTCATTGTTCATATGAGGGCCAATAATTGCTCCTGACTTTAGAATTAATTCTTCAGAGATTAAACCTTTAGGAATTTTAAAGTAGGTCAGTCCAAACATCCCTTTAAAAATATTAAAAGCGGTTTCTAGCTTTTCCGCCCTAAAAATTGTGAAAACAATGTTGATAAATTGAAAAGTTATAAAAATTGCCCAAAATTTAGGTAGTTTTATTTTTCTTTTTTTCATGATGTGGTTAATAATAATTATCACTCCATGAAGAGCTCCATAAAGGACAAACGTCCAGGCAGCTCCATGCCACAACCCAGCAATACACATAGTAATAAAAATAGAGATCATCGAATTTGTAAAAGTAAATTTAGGCATCGCTTTTAGTAAAGGTGTGAAAATATATGTTGTGATGAATTGACTAAGAGTAATATGCCACTTAGTCCAAAAATCAATAATATTTCTTGCTAAAAAAGGTGAGTCAAAGTTTTTAGGAAGTCTAATATTAAAAAGTAAGCCTAGCCCTATCGCCATATCAGAATAACCACTAAAATCAAAGTAGAGCTGCATCGTGTAGCTTAAACTTGTTCCCCATGCTTGGAAAAAATGAAAGGTATCTGTGTGGTTAAATCCAGCATTGGCCCAGATGGCAAAAGTATCAGCAAGAAGAACTTTTTTGGCCAAGCCGAGAATAAAAACAAAAATTCCAAGATTAATATTTTTAATATTAAAGCGATGATTTTTATCATCATCAAACTGAGGCATAACTTCTTTGTAATGGACAATTGGCCCAGCAATAAGCTGGGGAAAAAAGCAAACAAAAAGTGCGTATTTATGAAAGGGTGTTTTCTTTACTAGACCCTCGTAAACATCAACAAGATAGGCAATCTGTTGGAGCGTAAAAAAACTTATTCCTAGTGGGAGTAAAACATGAGTAAAGTGAAAATCTGAATTAAGAAAAAGATTCATATTTTCCATGAAAAAGTTTTTATACTTGAAATAACCCAATAGTCCCAAATTAAAACTTAAACCCAATAAAAATAAAGGCTTTTTAATTTTTGTATGAGGTTTGGAAATAAGATAATGAGTGATTAAAAAATTAATAATAATGGAAGAAATAATAATACTTAGATAAGAGAAATTCCAATATCCATAAAAGAAAAGAGAAGCCAGAATAAGCCAACTGTGTGAGAGTGTATGTCCGTGTTTTTCATGCTTACCGATAAGGTAATGAATAACAAAAGTGATTGGTAAAAAAATAAAAATAAAAATATAAGAATTGAAAAGCATGGTTTAGATTTTAGTTTTAATAAGCTCCACCATTTCACCAATATTTTTTAAGTCTTGGAGTTCTCCAAGAGCAAAACGAACTTTAAAGTGGCTTTCAATATTAGAGATGAGTTCAATATGAGATAAGGAGTCCCATTCATCAATATCATTAGCACTTGTTTCATGGTTTAAGTCAATCTCGTTATTATCAAAAGTGTTTTTTAAAATTAGACTTACTTGGTTAAAGATTTCTTCTGTTGTCATTTATTTACCTTCTAAGTGATAGCTTTTTAATGTTTTCTTACAAATTTTCCCGTTGTCATTTAGGGGGAAAGAATCAACTAAAAAAATTTTTTCAGGAATTTGATAATCTAAAAGAATATTCGCCATATCTTTTTTGATCGATTTGATTTCTTTTTCTTGTTTTAGTTGTATATAACAAATAGTTGTGTTTTGAGTTAGCTCGTTAGGAATAGCAAAACTTACAGCATTTTCAACATAAGGTAAGTTTTGAATATATGAGTCAATGTCTAGGAGATTGATTCGATAACCTCTGTATTTGATTGTATCATCTAATCTTCCCACGATATAAAATTCACCATTTTCGGTTTGATAAGCTATATCACCAGTTTTATAGTAGAGGTTATTTTCAAAATTGACTAAGACTTCAGCTGTTTTTTGAGGGTCATTAGCGTAACCCTTCATGAGTTGTCCTCCCCCTAGCAAGAGTTCACCTTTTTGATTAAATCCTAGTTTTGTACCATCACTGACAACTATTGCCGTTGTAGAACCCAAGGGAGTACCAACTGAAATATTATGGTTATCAAGATCGCTGCTCTTAAAACTCATCTTTTTAGCATGAGAGTATACAGGAACTTCTGTAACACCATATAGGTTGTGAACGTTAACCTGTGAAAAGTGTTCAACGCATTTATTATATAACCCAGTTGTAAATCGAGCTCCTCCCATAACAACAGTTTTAAGGCTAGATAGATTTGCACGAGAGTAAACTGAGTCTTCAAGCAACATATTAAAGTTATTCACAACAGTATTTAGAAATGTGATTTCTTTTTGTTCAATTTCTAAGGCCAAGGTAAAGATATTTCCTGTGAAGTTAGAAAAGTGAAGACAAGATCCTTTGTGTAAAAAAAGCCCCACATCGATTAACGATATGTCAAAAGTAAAGTCAGCGACTTGCAAAATTCGATCTTCTGAGTTGATCTCGGCAAAATACTTGTCACACCAGTTCCAAAAATCTGTAATGGCCCTTCTGGGAGCAATTACAGCTTTAGGCTTGCCGGTACTTCCTGAAGTGCAGATGGTATAAAGGGTGTCTTCTGGAGAATGTTTTATTAGGAGTTGGTCTTGGTAATTATTTTGAATAATTTCAAGAAATTTTTCTTCATCTAAAAGTAAACTAAAATTTGTTTCAGCTTGAATTTGGTCAATTCTGTTTTGTGGATAATTCTCTCGCATGGGTACGTAGGGAACACCAGCATCCATACAGGCAAGAATTGTCATAAGAAATCGTGGATTCTTAGATAATTTGATTCCAACTGCTCCACGTGGAGTTACTTGCTGTGAGATATAAGCTCTTAACTTTTTATATTCTGATCTAAATAGCTCGATATCATATTGTTCACCCTTTGTGTCATAAAGAGTGAAGGGGCCCTCAAAGATTCTTTTGTGGATTAGTTTTTGAATTTCCATGATAAAAAATTACTTTATAACCTCCATTTAAGCAATCATAATTTAATTCTTGCTGTTTCACTTGAAGCTTTTTCTTTAGCAAATCTAATGATAGATTAGTTTAAAAATTTTACTTTAGGAAAACTCATGTTTTTAAAAGATAATCGTCAGACTTGGGATAAGTTAACCGAGATTGTGGAAAATTATTTAGAAGAAAATAAAGATCATAAAACTCCTGTCGTGAGATATGAACCAGCAACAAAACTAAAAAGTCTTTTGAATTTGAATTTAGATGAAAATGGTGTCGCTGAAGATTTATTACTTGAAGAAATTAAAAAGTATTTAAAGTACAGTGTGAGAACGACTCATCCTCAGTTTAATAATCAGCTGAATGGGGGATTTAATTTTGAAGCCTTGTTGGCTGAAATTATTTCTTTTATTTCAAATACCTCGATGGCAACTTATGAAATAGCTCCTGTTGCAACCTTGATCGAACGAAAACTTATTGAGGAGCTTAATAAAAAAATAGGCTATCATGACGGTGGGGGGATTATGCTCACTGGTGGTAGTAATGCTAATATGCTTGCGATTCATTGTGCTCGCAACACCCACCTTGCAGATGTTAAGTTTAGGGGAAACCAGGGAAAAGACTTGTGTATTTTTGTGTCTGAAGAGGCTCACTATTCTTTTAAAAAAGCTGTGATGTTAATGGGAATAGGCTTAGATAATCTCATATTAGTAAAAGCCAATAAAGATGGGAAAATGCAAGCTGAAGATTTGGAGAATAAGATTATTGCTGTTAAAGAAGCAGGTCGAACTCCAATAATGATCGCTTCGACATGTGGAACTACTGTTAAGGGAGCTTTTGACCCAATAGAAGAAAATCAAAAAATCGCTGAAAAATATGATCTATGGCATCATATTGATGGAGCCTGGGGAGGGGCCGCTTTGTTTTCAAAGAAAATCCGAGATTATTTGGGTGAGGCACACAAGGCAGACTCATTTACCTTTGATGCACATAAGTTGTTGGGAACAGGTTTAATTACTTCTTTTTTACTTACTAAAAGAGAAGGAGTGATAAAGGCAGCAAATAGTGGTGGAGGGAGTGAATATTTATTTCATCATTATGAAAATGCAGATTTTGATACAGGAACAGCGTCACTTCAATGTGGGAGAAAAGTAGATAGTTTGAAGTTTTGGTTAAGTTGGAAAGCTTGGGGGCATCGGGGTATTTCAGAATTTGTTGATGAGCAGCTAGATAAAATGCATTATTTTGCAAATTATATTAAAGAACATCCGCGCTTAAAGCTGATTGCAGAGCCAGAATACTTAAATGTTTGTTTTCAAGTCATCCCGCCAAGTTCTTCTTTTGAAATTAATCAGTTTAATGTTGATTTAAGATTTAGAATGGTGAAGGATGGGCGATTTTTGGTAAATTATTCATCAGATGAAGATGGTACTATTTATTTTAGACACGTCTTTTGTAATAATGTGACCCAAAAAAGAGATTTAAAGTATTTCTTAGATGAGCTTGTAAAGCTTGCAGAATAAGAATAATGAATGACAAAATTTATAAAATAAATTAGAGATGTAGTATGAAAAATTTAGAAGATCTACGTAATATTGGGATTATGGCGCATATTGATGCGGGAAAAACAACAACCACTGAGCGTATACTTTATTATACAGGTGTGAATTATAAGATCGGGGAAGTCCATGATGGTACGGCAACGATGGATTGGATGGTTCAGGAGCAAGAACGAGGAATTACAATTACCTCTGCTGCAACTACTTGTATGTGGAAAAAGAAGAAAGTAAATATTATTGATACTCCTGGGCATGTGGATTTTACTATAGAAGTTGAGCGCTCATTGCGAGTCCTGGATGGGGCCGTTGGTGTTTTTTGTGCTGTTGGTGGGGTTGAGCCTCAGTCTGAAACTGTGTGGGGACAAGCAGATAAGTATCATGTTCCTCGTATCGCTTTTGTTAATAAGATGGACCGAGTAGGTGCAGATTTTTTTAATGTCGTAAGCGAAATTAAAAATAAGCTTGGTAAAAACGCAGCAGCTATTCAACTTCCCATAGGTGCTGAGGATGAATTTGAGGGACTAATTGATTTAGTCGCTATGAAAAAATATATTTGGAAGGATGAAGATTTAGGTGCCAAGTTTGAACTTTTGGATCTGAGTGATGCTGAGCGTGAAGAGGCTCTTATGTATCGAGAAGAGTTGATTGAAAGCATAGCAGACTACGATGATAATTTGGCAGAGCTTTATCTGGGTGGTGAGGAAGTAACAGCTGAGATTTTAAAACCTGTTTTAAGAAAAGTGGTTATTAAAGAAGGCTTTATTCCAGTCTTATGTGGAACAGCTTTTAAAAATAAAGGTGTTCAGCCGCTTTTAGATGCAGTTATTGATTATTTGCCTTCACCTATAGATATTGGGGCCATAAAAGGTCATGAAGTCAAAGATACAGATAAGCTCACAGAGAGGAGTCCAGACATTCAGGAGCCATTTTCAGGTTTAGCCTTTAAAATAGCTACTGATCCTTTTGTTGGACAGTTAACTTTTTTTAGAATTTATTCCGGAGAGCTAAAAGCCGGTACACAAGTTTATAATCCTTTAGAGGATAAGAAAGAAAGAATTGGCAAGATCTTACAGATGCATGCTAATAAAAGGGAAGAGTTATCAACAGCAAAGGCTGGTGATATTGTAGCTCTTACGGGTCTCAAGTACACGACAACAGGTCAGACCTTATGTGCGACAAATAAACCAATAATTTATGATCTTATGGAGTTTCCAGAGACAGTGATTTCGGTTGCGATTGAGCCCAAAACAACTGCTGATGAGGATAAGCTAGAGAAAACTCTGGGGCAGTTAAAGATGGAGGATCCTTCATTTAAGTATAGGCACAATAAAGAAACGGGACAGCTTTTGATTTATGGGATGGGAGAGTTGCATCTTGAAATTATTGTTGATCGACTGGCAAGAGAATTTAAAGTTGGAGTCAATGTGGGCTCGCCTCAGGTTGCCTATAGAGAAAGTATAAATGCCGAAGCTAAAGCTTCAAAAGAATATAGAAATGAAATTAATGGGAAGGCACAATATGGTGAAGTGACTTTAAAAGTTGTGCCATTAGAGGAACAGATAGTTAAATTTGAGTCAGAATTCAAGAGCCGAGAAATTCCTAAAGATTTTTTTAAAGCAGTAGAGCAAGGAGTTTTAGACTCTGTGCCAGGTGGAGCGATGGCGGGTTACCCATTTATTGGAGTGAAGGTTATTCTGGTAGATATGAAATATGATGAAGATGATTCCAATGAATTGGCTTACACAATTGCAGCATCAATGGCCTTTAAGGAAGCATGTCAGCGTGCGGGCTTAGCTTTAATGGAGCCCTTTATGGCCTTAGAAATTACAACGCCTCAGGAGAGTGCCGGTGATGTGATATCAGATTTAAATACTAGGCGTGGTAAAATTTTATCGATGTCAGCTAAAGGTGATAAAGAGATTATTCAAGCAGAGGCACCTTTGGCAGAAATGTTTGGCTACAGTACTGACTTGAGATCTAAAACTCAGGGAAGGGCAAGTTTTTCAATGTCATTTAAGCATTATGAGAAGCTAGATCATAACTTGGCTAAGCAAATTTTGGAAAAAAGAGGAATTTATATATAAGAAAGTAAAAAGTTGCAGATTATTCGAGATATTTTCATAAAATACCTTGACAAATTTTTGCCATTAAAATACTTAATACATCATTTTATAATTGTGGAGAAAAAATGGAAGCTAATAAATTAAGAATAAAGCTTAGAGCTTATGATTACAATGTGCTTGATTCATCAGTTCAAGAAATTGTTCAGACGGCTAAAAATACAGGTGCTAGAGTGGCTGGGCCAATCCCTTTGCCAACAGAAATTAACAAGTACACTGTTCTTAGATCGCCACACGTGAATAAGAAGTCTCGTGAACAATTTGAGATGAGAACACATAAAAGACTAGTTGATATAATTGATCCAACTAAGCAAACTGTTGATAGTTTGATGAAATTAGATCTTTCAGCTGGTGTTGACGTAGAGATTAAATACTAGTATAAGAAGCAAACAAAATTTGTTTCAGAATAATTATTAACCATGAATGCATTCCCATAATGGGGTGATGCTGTGGAGGAAAAATGTCAGAAAATACAGTTGCTCTGCCTGCCATTTACGCGCAGAAAGCAGGAATGACGCGAATCTTTGATGAATCTGGAAAACATATTCCAGTTACAGTAATTAAATTAATCCCAAATATTATTTCACAAGTAAAAACTAAAGATACAGATGGATATGATGCTTATCAAGTTGCTTACTATGAAAAAAGAGAGAAACTTGTAAATAAGCCACTTAAGGGTCATCTTAAAAAAGCTGGTGAAGATAAAGCATTTTGTCGTTTTGCAGAGGTTAAGTCTTCTGAAGTAAATGCTGAAAATCTAGGAAAAACAATTTCAACAGATACATTTGCAGCCAAAACAATGGTTGATGTAACAGGAACATCTAAAGGTAAAGGTTTTGCTGGTGTTATTAAAAGATATGGCTTCTCTGGTGGACCTGGTTCTCATGGTCATACTTTTCACAGAGGAACTGGTTCGGTAGGGCAATGTGATAAGCCTGGAAGAATTTTTGCTCAGAAAAAAATGCCAGGGCATATGGGTGTGGACAAAAAGACAGTTCAAAACCTAGAAGTTGTAGAATTGAATGTAGAGCAAGGATATATGTTAATAAGGGGTTCAGTCCCTGGCGCTAAGAATGGTTTTGTAAAAATCGCAAAAGCGCTTAAGAAATAAATTATAGAGGTAACAAAATGGCTGAAATTACAGTATTAAATTCAAAATTTGAGAAAGCCGGTAGTCTGAATACAGATGTTAACCTTGATGCGGAAATGATAAGTGGACCATCTGTTCATCAAATCGTTAAAGCAACATTAGCAGGTAGAAGACAAGGTACTGCTTGTACAAAAAACAGAGCGAAAGTTTCTGGTGGTGGAGCTAAGCCTTTTAAGCAAAAAGGAACTGGTAGGGCCAGACAAGGTTCTTCAAGATCACCTTTAATGGTAGGTGGTGGTACCATATTTGGACCAACTCCAAGAAGTTATGAGCAAAAAGTTAACAAAAAAATGATGCTGAAGGCAATTCAATCTATTATTGCAGATAAGTATCAAGCCGGAAAATTAACAGTAGTTGAGAGTTTAGACTCCAATGGAAAAACAAAAGAGATGTTTAAGTCTTTAAGTGAGAGAAATCTTCTTCCAGGCTTGGTTGTTGTAGAAGATAAAGACTCTAAAGCTTTATTGGCAACTAGAAATATCAGAAATGCAAAGGCCATGGCCGTAGAAGGTTTTAGCGTTTATGAAGCTGTTAAATTTGAAAATCTAGTTATTGAGAAAGCGGCTTTAGAAAAATTACTAAATAGGCTGGTGTAATCATGCATGTAGAACAAGTATTAATTAAACCATTATTGACAGAAAAGTCTTCTATTGAAACTGAAAATACAAACAGATATGTATTTAAAGTACAAAGAAAGGCAAATAAGTATCAGATCAAGGATGCTGTTGAAGCAATGTTTGACGTAAAAGTCGTAGATGTTAAAACAGCAGTACTTCCTGGGAAAGTAAAAAGGGCTGGACGTCTTACTAAAAAGTCTTCTTCTTGGAAGAAAGCTTATATTAAGATTCAAGACGGACAGAAACTAGAACTTTTCCAAGGAATATAAGTAAGAGGTTATCATGGGAATTAAAAAATTTAAGCCAACGACACCTTCACTAAGACATATGGTAGTTCAGAACTCTGATGCTTTAACAAAAAATGTTAAGCCGCAGAAATCTTTACTAGCTCCGAAGAGTAAAACAGCTGGTAGAAATGCCTTAGGGAGAATTACATCAAGAAGACGTGGTGGTGGAGCAAAGCAAAAATACAGAATAATTGATTTTAAGAGACAAAAAGCAGATATTCCTGCAACAGTAAAAAGCATTGAGTATGACCCAAATAGAACATGTAATATTGCACTAATTGCTTATGCTGACGGTGAAAAGACATATATCTTAGCTCCTAATGGACTTAAAGTAGGTGATACTGTTGTTTCTTCAGATAATGCAGATATCAAGGTTGGAAACTCAAAATTATTAAAAGATATTCCAGTTGGGACACTTGTACATAATGTTGAATTACACCCTAAAAGAGGTGGACAACTGGCAAGATCAGCAGGATCTTATGCTCAATTAATGGCTAAAGAAACGACTGAGGCATTACTGAGATTACCTTCTGGTGAGGTAAGAAGAGTAAAAATTAATTGTAGAGCAACTATCGGACAAGTTGGAAATCTTGAGCATGAGCAATTAAATATTGGTAAAGCCGGTAAGTCTCGTCTAAGAGGGAAAAGACCTTCTGTTCGAGGTGTTGTTATGAACCCAGTTGATCACCCACATGGTGGTGGTGAAGGAAGAACTTCTGGTGGTAGACACCCAGTTACTCCTTGGGGTAAACCAACTAAAGGTTATAAGACTAGAAAAAACAAGAGAACGAATAAGTTCATTGTTAAGAGAAGAAAGTAATTTAGGAGAATATAAATGGCTCGTTCAATTAAAAAAGGTCCTTATATTGATTTTTCTCTTCTTAAAAAAGTTGAGCAAGCTCAAAAAGAAGGAAAAGCTAATAAAGTAATCAAAACTTGGTCAAGAAGATCAACAATAATCCCAGATTTTATAGGATTAACTTTTGCCGTACATAACGGGAAAAAGTTTGTACCTGTATTTATTACTGACAATATGGTTGGGCATAAGCTGGGTGAATTTTCGCTAACAAGAACTTTTTATGGCCATGGTGCTGATAAGAAGTCTAAGAAATAATAGGTAGGATGTTATGATTGTTGTAAAAAATAATAACGTTAATAAATCTGCTAGAAAAGTAAGACAGGTTTGTGATCTTATTAGAAATAAAAAAGTTGAAGAGGCGATGAAGATCCTTCGGTTCAATGATAAAAAAGAGATTGCAATCATGCTTACAAAGCTGTTAAACAGTGGTTTGCAAATTGCATCTGATAGTGAGAAATATGATTTAGATAATCTTGTTATTGGTGAGATTATGGTAGATGAAGGCCCGACTTTAAAGAGAATTCAACCTCGAGCTCAAGGTCGTGCTTTTAGAATTAGAAAAAGAACTAGCTACGTAAAAGTTGCTCTTAAAGAAGCATAAGGAAGTAATAATGGGACAAAAAGTACATCCATACGGTTTTAGATTAGGTTATATTAAAGATTGGCATTCGAATTGGTATTCTAAGGATAATTTCGGATCAACTTTGCAAGAAGATATTAAAATCCGAAAGTATGTTGAGGATAATTTATCTAACGCCTCAATTGCAAAGACAGAAATCACAAGAACTTCTGATCAGGTAAAAGTTACAGTTTATTCAGCTAAGCCTGGTGTTGCAATTGGAAAGAAAGGCGCTGGAATTGATAAAATCAGAAACGATTTAAAGAAAATTACAAAGGGTGCTTTGTTCTTTAATATTGCTGAAGTTAAAAGACCAGATGCAGAAGCTAAACTTATCGCTGAGAATATTGCTTCTCAGTTAGAAAAAAGAGTCGCTTTTAGACGTGCTATGAAAAAAGTTATGACTTCCGCTTTTAGATCAGGTGTAAAAGGTATTAAGGTTAAGTGTTCTGGCCGTCTTGGTGGAGCTGAAATGGCAAGAGCTGAGGGATACTCAGAAAGAAAGGTTCCTTTACATACATTAAGAGCAGATATTGATTATGAAGTTGCTCAAGCTAAAACAGCTTATGGAATCATCGGCGTTAAAGTTTGGGTTTATAAAGGAGAAATCTACATCTAATTTATGATGTAGGTATTAGTGTAAATTTCTAACATTGAGGTAGAAAATGTTAAGTCCTAAAAAAGTTAAGTGGAGAAAGCAGCAAAAAGGTAGAATGAAAGGCGCTGCAAATAGAGGAAATACAATAGCTTATGGTGATATCGCAATCCAAGCTCAAGAGTGTGGATATATCACAAACAGACAAATTGAAGCTGCCCGTATTGCTATTTCAAGAAAAACAAAAAGAGGTGGGAAGATTTGGATCAAGATTTTTCCTGATAAATCTCTTACTAAGAAGCCTGCAGAGGTAAGAATGGGGAAAGGTAAGGGTTCTCCAGATAAATGGGTTGCTGTTATTAAGCCCGGTAGAGTTTTGTTTGAAATTAAAGGTGTTGAGCATACTTTGGCAAAAGAAGCTTTAAGGCTTGCTATGTATAAATTGCCTGTAAAAACTAAAATTATTACAAAAGATTAGTGGTATTATTGGGCCAAGTGTTATATAAGCGTCCGACAATATAAAATTATTGGGGTAAATCATGTTAAAAATGAGTGAAATAAGTAAGCTTGATGGTGAAGCAATAAACCAAAAAGTGAGTGAATTAAGAAGAGAACTTTTTAATTTAAGGCTACAGAAGAATACAACAAATGTTGAAAAGCCACACTTACTAAAGTCTCTTAAAAGAGATATTGCAAGGTTATTAACAGTTTTAAAAACTAAAGAGAGTAAATAATTATGAGTTCTCAATCAGAAGGATTTAAAAGAAAGTTAAAAGGTGTTGTTGTAAGTAATTCTACGGACAAAACTATTGTTGTTAGAGTTCAAAGAAGGTTTAAACACCCTATTTATAGTAAATTTGTAACAAAATCAAAAAAATATCATGCACATGATAGAGATAACAAAGCTCAGAACGGTGACACAGTAACAATTATTGAGTCAAGACCTTATTCTAAGCTTAAGAAATGGGAATTAGTCTCAGTTAACTAAGGGTCGGAGTGAATTATGATTCAAATGCAGTCTAAGTTAGAAGTTGCAGATAACTCAGGAGCTAAACTAGTAAAGTGTATAAAAGTTCTAGGTGGTTCAAAGAGAATGTCTGCTAATTTAGGTGATATTATTGTCGTAGCTGTTCAACAAGCATTACCAGGTGGAAAAGTGAAAAAAGGTGATGTGAAGAAGGCAGTTATAGTTAGAACGAAGTATCCAGTAAGAAGAGAAGATGGTTCTTATATTAGATTTGATAAGAACAGTGTTGTTATTTTAGGAAACCAAGGGCAAGATCCTGTTGGAACACGTATTTTTGGCCCTGTGGCTAGAGAGTTAAGAAATAAGAGCTTTACAAAAATCTGTTCTCTTGCGCCAGAAGTACTTTAATTTGTAGGTAGGGACTTATGCAAAAACTAAAAATAAATGATGAAGTGATTGTTCTTGCAGGAAAAGATAAGAACAAGAAAGGTAAGTTAACTAACATTAACTTGAAGAAAAAAACAGTTATTGTTGATGGCCTTAATAGGGTGAAAAAAGCAGTTAAGCCAACTCAAGAAGACCCAAATGGTGGTTTTGCTGATGTTGAAAAACCAATGCACGTAAGTAACGTTGCAGTTGTTTCACCTAAAACAGGAAAGGCAACAAGAGTAAGAATTGAAGATAAAGACGGGAAAAAAGTTAGAGTCGCAGTTAGCTGTGGTTCTACATTATCATAGTTAAGAGGTTATCCATGACAATGAGATTAAAAACTCTGTATACATCAGAGATAAAAAAGAAAATGATGGATAAATACAATTATAAAAATGTTCATCAAATTCCAAAATTGGAAAAGATTGTTATAAATTGTGTTACAAGAGATGCTGTAACTAATGGAAAGGTAGTTGATAGTATAATGAGTGACTTAGCTGCAATATCAGGTCAAAAGCCAGTTGTTGCCAGAGCTAAGAATTCTATTGCTTCTTTTAAGTTAAGAGAGGGACAAGCACTTGGTGCGGCTGTTACACTTAGAGGGAAGAGAATGTATGAGTTCCTTGATAGGCTTATTTCGTTTTCATTGCCACGAGTAAAAGACTTTAGAGGTTTGAGTCCTAAAGCTTTTGATGGACGTGGTAATTATTCTCTTGGTGTAAAAGAGCAAATTATGTTCCCAGAAGTAAATTATGACAAGATAGATAAGGTAAGAGGGATGGGAATCTCTTTTGTAACAACGGCTAATACGAATGAAGAGGGTCGTGACTTATTAAAAATGTTTGGAATGCCTTTTAGAGAAAAATAAGGAAAGTAATTATGGCAAAAACAAGTGCTATTGCAAAAAACAACAGAAGAAGAAAAATGGCTGAAAAGTCTGAGTCAAAGCGTGCTGAGCTGAGAAAAATTATTAGTGATGAGTCTGCTTCAGATGAAGAAAGAGATATCGCTATGATGAAGCTTCAAAAAATGCCTAGAGATACCAGCAGAATTAGAGTTCGAAATAGATGTGAAGTTACTGGTAGACCAAGAGGTGTTTATAGAGACTTTAAGCTTAGTAGAATAACTTTTAGAGAGCTTGCGCACAAGGGAATGATCCCTGGTGTGACAAAGGCTAGTTGGTAGGAGAATAGAATTATGATGACTGATCCTGTAGCTGATATGCTTACTAGATTAAGAAATGGAGCTAGTGCTGGGCACTCTAAGGTTGATATGCCTGCTAGTAAGATCAAAGCAAATATCTGTAAAGTGTTAAAAGAAGAAGGTTTTATTAAAAACTTCAAAGTATTAGTTAAAGATAATAACTTAGTACTAAGAGTTGCTCTAAAAGAAGGTGCAATTGTTGGTATTCAAAGAGTTTCGAAGCCAGGACTTCGTGTCTACAAGGGGTATAGAAGTATGCCGCGTGTTTTAAGTGGACTTGGTGTTTCGGTTGTTTCGACTTCATCTGGAATTGTCTCATCAAGAAAGGCAAAAGCAATGAAGTTGGGTGGTGAAGTTCTTTGTAACGTTTGGTAGGAGTTAACCATGTCAAGAATTGGTAAAAGACCTGTAGTTGTTCCAGAAAAAGTTAATGTAACAATTGCAGATAGAAAAATAAGTGTAAAAGGTCCAAATGGTCAATTAGAACTTACCCATAATCCAGGTGTAAGTGTTGAGCAGAAGGGTTCCGAAATAGTGGTTAATCCAGTTGATGACTCTGCTAAAAACAGAGCATTGTGGGGATTAACAAGAACTTTAGTTAATAATATGGTTGTTGGTGTAACTGAGGGATGGAAAAAGAATTTAGAATTTACTGGTGTTGGGTATAAAGCCGCTGCATCGGGATCTAAGTTAACTTTAAATCTTGGTTATTCACACCCAATTGATTATGAATTACCAGAGGGTGTTTCAGCAAAGGTTGTGAAGAACTCGATTGAGCTTTCTGGCCCAAACAAAGAACTAGTTGGTTTTGCTGCTGCAAAGATAAGATCATTCAGACCACCTGAGCCTTACAAAGGTAAAGGTGTGAGATACGCTGATGAGCATATTGTTAGAAAAGCTGGTAAAACTGGTGGTAAAAAATAATAGGTGAATAATATGAGAAAATCATTAAGAACAATAAAAAACCCGTCAAAAGCTAAAGAGGCTAGAAGAAAGCTTTCTATTAGAAAAAAAGTTATCGGTACAGCAGAGAGACCAAGAGTTTGTGCAACAAAATCAAACTCGAATCTTTTTGTTCAGGTTGTAGATGATTTTAGCGGGAAAACAATTTTTTCTGTGCAGACTTTTGGTAAAAATGCTGTTGCTAAGACTGCTAATACAGAGGGAGCAAAAGCTGTAGGCCTTGAAGTGGCTAAGCTTTTGGAGAATAAAAATATTAAAAGCGCTGTTTTTGATAGAAATGGTAAAAAGTATACTGGTGTAATTGCAACTTTAGCCGACTCTATCAGAGAGGGTGGAATTCAAATCTAATAGGGGAAATTGATAATGACAACAGAGAATAAACAAGCAGCAAGCCCAGCTGAAAAAAAAGATAAAAAGCCAGCGAGAGCACCTAGGGGTAATAAGAGGCAAGAGACTTCAGCGCCGGATGTTGAAGAAAGAGTTGTTGCTGTAAACCGTGTTGCAAAAGTTGTTAAGGGTGGGCGAAGATTTTCTTTTTCTGCACTTGTAATTGTTGGTGATCAAAAAGGTAAAGTTGGATATGGTCTAGGGAAGGCGAAAGAGGTTCCGGACGCTATTCGAAAAGCTTCTCAAGAGGCTGCTAAGAAAATGATTACTGTTCCTGTTGAAGATGGTACGATCCCTCATGAGGTTCTTGGTGAGTTTGATGCTGGTAAAATACTATTTAAGCCAGCAGCTGTTGGTACAGGGGTAAAAGCTGCAGGTGCTTGTCGTACGATATTAGAACTTGCTGGTATTAAAAATGTTTTAACAAAATCACTTCGTGGAAGTAACCCTCATAATGTTGTTAAGGCGACTTTTGAGGCGTTTAGACAGATGAGATCTGTTGATGAAGTTGCTCAATCTAGAGGTGTTGATTCAAAATCGCTTAGAATTAGTAAAGCGAAGTAGAGGTAAGAAGAATGGGAACTATAACTGTAAGATTGAAAAAAAGTCCTGTTTCGTGTACAGAAAAAATGAAAGCGAATGTTAGAGGATTAGGTTTAAGAAAAATAGGCTCAACTAAAAAACTTGAAAACACACCTTGTGTTAGAGGGATGATAAAAAAAGTTATTCATTTAGTTGAAATTGTAGAAGAAAAGTAATTTTAGCTTAATTTAGAGGTAGATATGCTTACGTTAAATAATTTAAAAAGTCCAAAAGGTGCCAATAGAAATACAAAAAGAATTGGACGAGGACAAGGATCTGGTTGGGGAACTCAAGCAGGTAAAGGACACAAAGGACAGAAGGCACGTTCAGGTGGTGGCGTTATGCTAGGATTTGAAGGTGGACAGATGCCTATCTATAGAAGACTTCCAAAGAGAGGCTTTTCAAATGCTCCTTTTAAAACAGAATATGCAATAGTGACTTTGGATCAAATTGCTTCGAAATTTTCTGAAGGTGAAGTTTCTAGAGAGTCACTTGTTAAGGCCGGTTTGCTTAACGGGAAAAATAAAAGACTTCCAATTAAGATTTTAACAAAGGGTGAGTTTAATACAGCTTTAACTTTTGTTAATATCAGTAAGTTTTCAAAGTCAGCGCAAGAATTAGTGGAAAAAGCTGGTGGAAAAATCGAAACTAGGGAAGAAAAATAATGTCGAATGCACAAGGAAAAATTGAGGAACTACAGAAAAGAGTTCTTTTCACTTTGTTAATGCTTGGGGTTTTTAGAGTGGCGACACAGGTGCCAACACCAGGTATTGATAGTGCAGCATTGACTTCTTTTTTTACAAATATGCAAGGTTCCATGTTTGGAATCTTTAATAATTTTACTGGTGGCGCACTTGAGCGTTTTTCTGTTTTAGCTCTAGGTATTATGCCTTATATTACATCATCAATTATATTTAGTCTTTTAACTGTGTCATTTCCGGCTTTGGGTGAAATTCAAAAAGAACAAGACGGTCATAAAAAGATACAGCAATGGACAAGATATGCAACTGTCTTACTTTGTGTAATCCAAGGGTTTGGACTTGCAGTTGGTCTCGAAACGATGAAAAGCCAAGGTGGTATGCCAATCGTTTTAGAACCAGGTTTGGGTTTTAGAGCTATGACTGTTATTACATTAACTGCAGGGACTATGTTCGTTATGTGGCTTGGTGAGCAGATAACTGAAAGAGGTATCGGCAATGGTATTTCTTTGATTATCTTTGCTGGTATTGCTGCTGGTATTCCCGGTGGTATTAAAGATACAATCAACCTTTTTAACAATGGAGAACTTACAGGCTTAAATTTACTGCTTGTTGGTGTTGTTATGGTTGCGGCTTTTTGGATTATTATCTTTACAGAAAAAGCTTTTAGAAAAATACCTGTTCAATATGCTAAAAGAGTTGTGAATAATAGAGTTTTTGGTGGTCAATCATCACATCTACCAGTTAAGGTTAATATCTCTGGTGTAATGCCTCCAATTTTTGCTTCAGCGTTATTGGGTTTCCCAACGACGATTTCAACTTTTGTTCCTGAGGGAAGTCCATTAAAAATGTATATGGATACAATCCAGGCTTCTTTGTATCCAGGAAAAACTTTATATAATGTTGTCTTTGTAGCGTTTATTGTTTTCTTTTGTTATTTTTATGCTCAAATACAATTCAAAACAGAAGATATTTCTGAGTCACTAAAAAAGAATGGTGGTTTTATCCCCGGTATTCGACCTGGTGCTAAAACAGCTGAGTTTTTAGATATGGTTGTTTCACGACTAACTTTGGTTGGAAGTGTTTATATGTCTTTGATTTGTATTATGCCTGCCATACTTTTTAATGTTGCTAAGGTTCCATTTTACTTTGGAGGAACTTCATTGTTGATTCTAGTTGGGGTTGCGATCGACACAATGGCTCAGGCAGAAAGTTTTATGATTTCTCAAAAGTACGATACCACTTATAAGGCCCGTGGTAAGTATAGTGGTGCAGGTAGAAGGTTCTGATGAAAAACTTGATACTTCTAGGTGCTCCAGGCTCAGGTAAGGGAACACAATCTCAATTGTTGGTTGAGAGGTTGAGCTATAAGCATATTTCAACTGGTAATTTGCTTAGAAGTGAAATTGAAAAAAAGTCGGACTTAGGTTTGCGAGTTAAAGAAGTTATGGATGCAGGGAAGCTTGTATCTGATGAGTTAGTAGAGGAGCTTCTTAAAGCAAATTTAAAGCTTGAAGACGATAGTTATATATTTGATGGGTACCCAAGGAATTTAGACCAGGCAAAGACTTTGACTGGAATATTGGGACATCATGATTACACAGCGCTGTTTTTTAAGTTAGATACTGAGAAACTTGTAGAGCGCTTGAAAAATAGAAGAGTTACTAAAGATGGAAAGTATATATACAACCTGATCACCAATCCTCCGAAAACGAGTGGTGTGTGCGATGTGACTGGTGAGCCTCTTATTCAGCGAGATGATGATAAGGAGGAGGTTGTGAGAAAGCGTATGGAAGTTTTTGAGGAAACAATTAACCCCGTTCTTTCTTATTATAAAGACTTAGGTAAGTTTGTGGAAATACAAGCAGATAATGGTCTAGATAAGATTTATGACGAAATTGTTTCTAAAATTAATTAATATTGGTAGAAATCAATATTGCCATTGTCTTTTAATTTGTATATACAGACTTGTTCATAAATAGGTGAGTTTGATGGCTGGTGATAGTACTGACATTCTAGAGGTTGAAGGTGAAGTGTTGGAGTTACTACCTAACACTAAGTTTAGAGTTAAGTTACCTAATGGACATGTAGTTTTAGCGCATATTAGCGGGAAAATGAGAATGAATTTTATTAAGATTCTGCCTGGAGATAAAGTTCTTATTGAAATTAGTAAATATGACTTATCAAAAGGAAGAATTGTGTATAGGAGTAAAGGTTAACTATTATGAAAGTTAGATCAAGTGTAAAAAGAATTTGTAAAGACTGCAAAGTTATAAAAAGAAAAGGCGTTTTAAGAGTAATTTGTAAGGGAAACCCTAGACACAAACAAAGACAAGGGTAGTAGGAGATAATCAATGGCTAGAATTTTAGGTGTTGACTTACCAAGAAATAAGGCAATGAGAATTGCGATTCAATCATTATATGGTGTAGGTCCAAAAATAGGTGAAAATGTTTTAAAAGAAGCAAATATTGATCTTTTAAAGAACTCAAGTGAACTAACAGAGGAAGAAGCTAATGATATTAGAAAAGCTTTGGATGAATACACTGTTGAGGGTGATTTAAGAAGAGAAGTTGGCTTAAATATTAAAAGATTAAAAGATTTAGGTTGTTATAGAGGAATAAGACATAGAAGAAGTCTTCCTTGTAGAGGCCAGAGAACGCATACAAATGCTCGAACTAGAAAAGGTAAGGCAGTTGCGATCGCAGGTAAGAAATCAATCAAATCGATGAAGTAATGGTAGGATAAATTATGGCTAAGCAACAAACAAAGAAAAAAGTTAAAAAGAATATTACGCATGCTGTCTGTCATATTCAGGCATCTTTTAATAATACAATTGTTACTTTTGCTGACCCGCAAGGGGGAGCAATATCTTGGGCTTCTGCTGGTGGATTAGGCTTTAGAGGTTCTAAGAAATCGACACCATTTGCAGCGCAGATGGCTTCTCAAGAAGCAGCGAAGAAGGCACAGGAGCACGGTGTATCTTCTGTTGATGTTAAGGTCAAGGGACCTGGTGCAGGTAGAGAAAATGCAATTAGAGCATTGCTATCAGTAGGAATGAAAATTACTTCAGTTGCTGATAAGTCACCAATGCCACACAATGGTTGTAGAGCACCTAAAAGAAGAAGAGTATAATTTAATTAAGGAGAAATAGATTATGTCTATTAATAACACATTCGCTGCAAAAAATTGGATTGATATGATTCGTCCTACCGCTTTAGAAGTTGATAAAGATGCGCTTAAAGCAAACTATGGTAAGTTTGTGGCGAGACCACTAGAGAGAGGTTATGGTTTAACTCTTGGTAACTCTTTAAGAAGAGTTCTTTTGTCTTCTTTGCAGGGCGCGGGTATTGTTGCTGTAAAGATTGATGGTGTTGAGCATGAGTTTGGAACAATAAATAACGTTAAAGAAGAAGTTTCAGAAATCATCCTTAATCTGAAAGAAGTTCAATTTAAAATAATTGACAAAGAAGAAGTAAACCTTGTTCTTGAGAAAAATTCTGAAGGAACAGTTTATGCATCTGATATCGTGGAAAACTCAAATGTAGAGGTCCTAAACCCAGAGCACACAATTTGCAATATCTCTTCTGGTGGTTCTATTAGAATGGAATTAAAAATTGCACGAGGTAAGGGTTACGTTTCAGCTTTAGATAATAAAGAAAGCTTTGATTTACCAGTTGGCTGGATGTATCTAGATACACTTTTTTCTCCTGTTCACAGAGTTAATTACACTGTTACGAATGCTAGGGTTGGAAAGAGAACTGATTACGATAAGTTAACTCTTGAGGTTTGGACTAACGCTGGTGTTGATCCTTTGGATGCTGTAGCTTATTCAGCGAAGATTTTACGTGACCAACTTACAGTATTTCTTAACTTTGAAGACGAAGATGCTCCTGTTGAGACAGTTAAGGCTTCTGTTGCTGCAACTAGCTCACCAACTAACGATGCGCTATTAAAGCCAGTATCTGAATTGGAGTTGTCAGTTAGATCAGCAAATTGTTTACAGAACGCAAATATTAAATATATTTATGAACTTGTTTCTAAAACTGAAGGTGAAATGCTAAGAACTAAGAACTTTGGTAGAAAGTCTTTAAATGAAATTAAAGAAATTCTTACACAAATGGGACTTGGTCTTGGAATGAAGGTTGACAGCATTATGAAACAAGTGCAGGATAACGAATAATTTTAAGGTAGGATATAGCAATGAGACACGCTAAACATAAGTATAAACTAGGTGTTGAGCCTTCACACAGAAAGGCTATGATTAGAAACCTTGCTGTAGAGGTGATTGATCACGGTAAAATTAAAACAACTCAAACTCGCGCAAAAGCAGTTAGAGGTGTTGTTGAGAAGCTTGTTACGCTAGCGAAGAACGATACTGTTCACAATAGAAGGCTTGCTCTTCAAAAACTAAATAACAAAGGTGCTGTAAATAAGCTTTTTACAGAGATCGGTCCTAAGTTTAAAGAAAGAAATGGTGGATACACAAGAATCGTCAAGCTTGCAGACAAGAGATTGGGTGATTCAAGTAGTATGGGCTATATTTCTTTTGTAGAATAACAATTTAAATTTTATTGAACCTATATAAGGAACCTTCTAGCAAAAACTAGAAGGTTTTTTTGTTTATGAACAACAAATTATTTATTTTTTCTATATTGGTTATTTTTGTTTTTGGTTATGCTGTTTACGAGGCCATAAAGCTGGATAAAAAATTTTCAGTTGGCGCTAACAAACATACAGGATCTGTAATTAAGGAAATTCCCAAAAATGTTAGTTTTAAAAACTTGCAAGGAGAAGATGTTCTTTTAAATAAGGTGCTTGATGGTAAGAAAAGTGTATTTGTTCATTTTTGGGCCACTTGGTGTGCCCCTTGTGAAGTAGAGTTTCCAGAACTTGTTGATTTCATTAATGAAATGAAGAATAAGGATATTGTTTTTGCATTAGTTGCTGTAAATGATGACTTGCCAAAAATTAAGAAGTTTTTAAAAAGATTTAAGGCTCAGGATTTGGAGAATACTCTCATACTTCGAGACGATAATAATGAATTTAATAAATTTGGTACGTATAAGTTACCGGAATCATTTGTTTTTAATTCTTCGGGATCATTGGTAAAACTCTTTTCAGGTCAACAGCCATGGACTCAAAAATACATTATAGATATTTTCAACTCTCTGTAATCTGAATATTTGTCAATTTTATTTTCATAATTAATTAATTTGAGTGTCAAGTTTCTAATCATTTTGTCGATAAGTTAATCAGAATTTTTAACACCTGGGAGTGTAAGATGATTGACTGGAAGACAATAAAAGATTTACATGCAAATAAAAAGCTAGAAGAAATTATTGGAAAGTGGTTTGGTGTAGATATCTTTTACACTGATAAGCACGGCAATATCCATTCAAATATTTTTGAAAAAGATCATGATTTTCTTAGCCATTTTTTCAAGGTTCAATCTCATTTACCTTATGGTAAAGAATTCCTAAAGCAAGACATTGAAAAAGGCTTGGATACCCTGTCTGAAGTTAAAGATCAGTCATTTTATTTTAATTCTTTTTTTCCGCATGTTCGTATGATAGCGGCAAAAATTGAGGCAGAAGGAGAGTTTCTTGGGGCAGTATTTGCTTATCCCTATGTTACAGATCAAATCACAACAGCAAACTTAAAAGAGATACGCGAAAAACTCATTGAGTGTGGGGCCACAGAAGACGATGCAAAAGCTTCATGTGAAAACTTAAAGAAGCTTCAAACTCATGAGTATGAATATCTTAAAGAGCTTATTGGCTTAGTTGCGCATGAAGTTTCTACTGTCTATGAAGAAGTTAATAAACGTGAAGCGAGAATTATGGATTTGAATGCGGAGCTTGGAAATAAGTACCGCTATCATAATATTATTGGAAAATCGAAGAAAATGCAGGAGATATACCATTTATTAACTAAGGTTTCTAACTCTGAAGCTACAATTCTTATTCAGGGGGAGAACGGGACTGGGAAGGAAATGGTTGCAAAGGCCATCCATTATAATTCGCCTCGAAAAGATTCTGTTTTCTTAGCTGTAAACTGTTCTGCTTTTAATGATAATCTTTTAGATTCAGAACTGTTTGGGCATTTAAAGGGAGCATTTACAGGTGCGGTTAAAGATAAAAAAGGTTTCTTCGAAGTTGCAAATGGGGGAACATTATTTTTAGATGAAATCGGAGATATGTCTTTAAGCATGCAAGTCAAATTGCTTAGGGTTCTTCAAGAAGGAACATTCCTTCCTGTAGGTGCGACACAGCCTAAAAAGGTTAATGTAAGAGTTGTGGCAGCAACAAATAGACCTTTGAAAGAAATGATTGCTAAAGGTGAATTTAGAGAAGACTTGTATTATCGAATAAACGTAATAAATGTCACTTTACCTCCATTAAGAGAAAGAGTTGAAGACATTCCTTTACTAATGGATACATTTTTAGAAAAAAAATGTGCAGAAGTTGGCTTGCCTTTAAAGCAATGGGGGAAAAAGACACTTGAGAAAATGATGGATCATAAATGGCCGGGGAATGTTAGAGAGCTTCAAAACGAAGTTGAGAGACTTGTTGTTTTAGCAGGTGATGATAAAACAATAACTCCTGATTTATTAAGTACGAGAATTACGGATAGCCTAGATGACGGCTCATCAGGTCCTGTGGGGAATTTGAGAGGAATTAATACCTCAGGTAAGCTCAAAAAAGCACTTGAAGAGGTAGAAGCTTTTATGATTAAAGAAGGCTTAAAAAGGTGTAATTATAATAAGTCTCGTCTGTCTAAAGAGTTAGGGATAAGTAGAGCAAGTTTAATTATGAAGGTTGATAAATATGACCTTGATAAAAGAAAAAAAGCGGCAGGAGAGTAAGATGAAAATATTTTTAATCTTTTTATTTTTTTCCTCCGGTGTTTATGGGAAAACATTAACCTTGCGAAGAATTGATGCTTTGGAAAAAAAAGTTGAACAACTTCAGCAAAGAGTGGCGAAATTAGAACAAAAAAGAGCAAGTTCTACCGATGAAAACAGTGGATTGAATGTTAAAGATTTAAAGGGCCAACAACAAACAAGTTATCGTGAAACTTCATCTGTTTCTGATATTTCACCGGCGCAGAAAGAGCAAATTATGAAGACTATTCAAAACTTGAAAAACTCACAAAAGAAAAGCCAAGAAACCTTAGAAAAAATAATGAATGAAGATTATTAAGTTTTTAGCTTTAGGGTTTTATTTCGTTCTTTTTAATGCTTTCTCTGAAACATATGAAGTTGGTGATGGAGCTCAATATAATCTTCAATTTAAAAATCAAAATGTTAAGCTCAGTATTTATATTGCAGATAAAGACAGTGATTCTCTGTCAGTAGAATATCACTTTGGAAAGTCTGGTATTTTTGCATTAGACATGTGGCAACAATACAAATTGAATGTAAGTCCTAAGGGCGTTACTGTTGAAAAAGGTTTTATAAAAGTTTCCCCAGTAAATCCTCCCGAGATTATGGAGAAAGAGCACTTTTTTAATGCTCAAGGCCTCCAGCTTCCTAGTTTTCTTTTTTCTAAGGAAAAAAATATTCAAAAATACTTTATTAATAAAGAAATAATTGAATTGGCCGGAGCAAGTTTAAGGACATCGCATTACCAAAAAGAACAGGATGGGCACGTAGTAGATTTTTGGATTTCTGAAGAAGTGAAACCGGTAGGCTTGGTTAAATTAATTTCAAAAAGTAAAAAACAAAAATTTAACAATTATCAAATTGAAATAACGAATCTTCTTAAAAATGTGGCAGCAGCTATTGATCCCTCACAGGCCATGAAAATGAGTTCTGACACTAAGATGAAATTGGATGCTTCTCAAAAAATGTCTGGAGCAAAATAAGCGATAAAATTGAAAAGTCATTACCTAAGTTGTATAAAGAATGGAATTTATACTGGAGGATATATGACACTTTCCAACGAGGAAAAGCGGAATCATCTAACCCAATTAATTGAGGAGTCTCAAAAGGGTGGAGGTGAAGCAAGAATTAAAAAGCAACATGATCAAGGTAAATATATTGCACGAGAAAGGATTAACAGATTACTTGATCCTGAATCGTTTATTGAATTTGATAAGTTTGTTACTCACAGATGCTCATCATTTGGTATGGAAAAGACTAAATATTTGGGCGATGGTGTTGTCACAGGGATTGGAAAGATAAATGGGAAGCAAGTTGCCGTTTTTTCACAAGATTTCACTTGTTGGGGAGGGGCCTTAGGAAAAGCCTATGCTCATAAAATATGTAAAGTAATGGATTTTGCTATTGATAATAAAATACCAGTCATTGGGATCAATGACTCTGGTGGGGCCAGAATTCAAGAAGGCGTTGAATCACTGGCGGGATATGCAGATATCTTTCATCGTAATGTAAAAGCATCTGGGGTTATACCTCAAATATCTTTAATTATGGGCCCTTGTGCTGGTGGTGCTGTTTATTCTCCTGCAATGACTGATTTTATTTTTATGGTAGATAAAACTTCTTACATGTTTGTTACTGGGCCGGATGTTGTCAAAACTGTAACTCATGAAGAGGTAACAAAGGATCAATTAGGAGGGGCGCAAACTCATAATGAGAAATCTGGTGTGGCTCACTTTTTATGTCAAGACGAAGATGACTGTTTAGAAAGGGTGCGCGAATTAATGAGTTTTTTACCAAAAGGAAATTATACTTCAGGTGAAAAAACACCAAGCTTTGACTCTGTTAAAAGAAAAAATGGAAAGTTAAAAGATTTTGTTCCAGTGAATTCTAAAAAGCCCTATGATATGAAAGAAATCATCATGGATATTGTTGATGATCAGCACTTTCTTGAAGTTCAAAAAGACTTTGCCAAGAATATTATCTGTGGCTTTGCTCAGGTAGGAGGAATAAAAGTTGGAATTGTTGCTAATCAACCACAAGTTTTAGCAGGTTGTTTAGATATTGATGCTTCTTCAAAAGCAGCTAGGTTTATTCGTTTTTGTGATGCTTTTGAAATATCTTTATTAACTTTGGTAGATGTTCCTGGCTTTTTACCTGGCACAGTTCAAGAGTACGGTGGAATTATTAGACATGGTGCGAAGCTCTTGTATGCTTTTTCAGAGGCCAGTGTTCCTATGATTACTCTAATTACACGTAAAGCTTATGGTGGAGCTTATGATGTCATGGCATCTAAGCATATAGGGGCAGATATTAATTTAGCTTATCCTACAAGTGAAATTGCTGTTATGGGAGCTGATGGGGCTGTAAATATCATTTTTAGAAATCAACTTAAGGGCCTTGAGGGAGAAGAGTTTGATCAGAAAAAAGCAGAGTTAGTAGAAAACTATGAGAAAGAGTTTGCTAATCCTTATAAAGCAGCTGCATTAGGCTATGTTGATGAAGTTATTTTCCCTGAAGAAACTCGAGAAAGAATATATCATTATTTGGATTTCTTAAAAAATAAAAAGATAGTGAGACCTGAGCGTAAACATGGAAATATTCCTCTATAAGATCATAGGAGTGAGAGATGAAAAGAATTTTGATTTGTAATAGGGGAGAAATTGCAATTCGTGTGGCAAAAGCAGTAAGAGAGCTTGGACATATAGCAGTCGGTTTTTGGACAGACAATGAGCTTGAACCTCCTCACCTTGAGTACTGTGATGAATGGGTTCATTTACCTGGCTTAAATAATTCTGAAACATACTTAAATATGGATAGTATTTTAAATTTAATACAAAAAAATAAGATTGATGCTGTTCATCCTGGTTATGGTTTTCTTTCTGAAAATACTGTTTTTGCAAAAAAGCTTGAGGATATGGGAGTGATTTTTATTGGTCCAAATTCTTATGCTATTGAAAAAATGGGGGATAAGGCCATATCTAAGCAAATGGCCAAAGATGCTGGTGTTCCAGTTATTCCTGGCTCAACAGGAGAGATCGACTCAGCTGAGGAAGCTAAAAAGATTGCAAAGGAAATTGGTTATCCCGTTCTTTTAAAAGCCGTTGCCGGTGGCGGTGGAAAAGGGATGAGAACATGTCATGGGGAAGAAGAGCTGGAAAAGAACTTTGAAGCAGTGAGAAGGGAAGCTCTTTCCAGTTTTGGTAATCCAGGTGTGTTAGTCGAGAAATTTATAGTTAATCCACATCATATAGAAGTTCAAATTTTAGCTGATAATAAAGGTAATATTTTTCATTGCTATGAAAGAGAGTGTTCTGTCCAAAGAAGACATCAGAAAATTATTGAAGAAGCACCCTCTCCTTTTATTGGGGCAGATAATGAATTGAGGCAAGAAATATGCTCAACGGCTGTCCGATTGGCCCAAGAAGTTCAATACAACTCAGCCGGGACTGTTGAATTTATAATGGGTGAAGATAAGTCATTTTATTTTTTAGAAATGAATACGAGAATTCAGGTGGAGCACCCTATAACTGAACAAATAACTGGCATTGATCTTGTGGCCAATATGATTAAAGCTGCTTTAGGTGAGGATATGGACTTTAATTCTCAAGATGAAGTCTATATTCAAGGTCATGCTATTGAATGTCGTATTTGTGCTGAAGATCCAGTGACTATGCTTCCTGCTCCGGGAAAGGTTTCAGCTTTTGATTTTGTTTTTCCACAGGGCGTTCGCTTTGATCACTGTATTTATAATGGGTTTGAAGTAAAGCCAGATTTTGATCCTATGATAGGTAAATTAATTGCTACGGGCTCAAAGAGAGAAGTTGCGCTGCGCAAGGTGAGAAATGCGATTAAAAATTTGTATATAGATGGAATTAAAACCAACATCCATCTACATGAAATAATTATAGAAGAAGAGAATTTTGTGGCCGGAAGCTATACAACGAATTATATTTCGGAGGTTTCCCCGCAGACTAGAGTAGAAGACTTGATTTTAGATGATTCTTTATATAAAAAAGCTATTGCAATTGAATTGCACGAGATGAGAGAAAATATATGAAATACTACATTATTAATTCAGAAGGAAAAGAGGTCTCATTTGATCTCTCTTTTGCTTCAAAAGATTCTAAAACAAGAAGACTAGAAGTTTCTGAAAGTTCAGGACAAAAGAAAGAGTATTTTGTTAGAAGTTTAGCTGGCAAATTTTTTATTTCCGAAAATAATCAATCATGGCAGAAGCTTCCAAAAATTACTTCTAAGTCAGGCTTAGTAAATATTAATGAGTCTTTAAATGTTTATCGTGGTTTTAAACCCTCAGGCTTATCAAATGCTAATGCGGGAGACCTTGTTACAGACATGCCAGGTAGAATTGCTAAGGTTATGACTACAGAGGGAGCTGTTGTTCAAGCAGGTGACACTTTAGTTATTTTAGAAGCGATGAAAATGGAAAATGAAATTAAAGCTGGTATTGATGGAATTGTTAAAGCTGTTCATGTGACTGAAGGACAAGTTCTGGAATCAGGACATCTTATGATCGAGATTGAAGAGTAGTAATTTAGGATACTTAGCAAGGTTTTTTTAGTAAATTTTTCCTGTTTAAATGAAAATCTGTAGTTATGATATAATAAAAAGTGATGAAGAGTTCTATCCTAACTACAGATGAATCTTTGACTCAGTTTTTTTATAAGAGCCTTAATAAGGTCAATAAGAAATCCTTATGTCCTTTGCCTGAAGAATTTATCTTATACTCGAGTGAAGTTTTAAATAAATATGCGTTTTCAGAGAATTTCTTTGAAAATGTTGATGGAAAAGTTAATGAAAAAACTTTAGGTGTTCACCTACTTGAAGCTAATCAAAAAACTGCTTCGGAAAGAAAGTTAATATACCAAGACGTAGGAGATACTATATTAGTACAGCTTGGTTTTTTTCCAAATAGGATCAAGCGTAAACAAATAACTGAAAGTTATTACCTCAACTTGGGTAAGGTTGCTTATTCCAACATGGAAAAGCTTAATTGTACCTTTTATGATATTCCAAATTTTTATGATCTTTTTTCAAGCTCACTTGAGGGGGTTGTAAAGGTATTGAGTGCGATGGCAAACTCTAGCCATTTTGAATCATTTGAGGAATATCTTTTACATGGCAGCGATAATAATCATATTTTTCATCACAAAATAGACTCAAAGAAAATTAGTTAAAGAGTCATAGCTTTTGTCTGTGAGTTTGAGCTTCTTTGTTAGCTATAACCTTCCAGCCTCTACTATATTCCAATCATCAACAAGAAATTTTTTTAAAAACTGATTAAAGTCTTGATAATTCATTTCATCAATTTTTTGAAAACTTTTGTGTTGATAGTCGAAACCTAGATCATGAAGAGCTGCAATTGAATAAAAATTGGCGTAATCTTCATTGGTTTGAACATTAAGAAGGTTCTGCCCATGAATCATTTTTTTTGTGAGCTCAAAATCCTTTTTAGAAAAACCTTTTTTACGATATTTTTCAAGAATTGTTTTTATCGCCTTAATTGCTGCTTCTTTTTTGTCATGGCCTGCACCTATGTATATACCCCAATAACCAGCTTCGAGAGAAGTATTTTGTAAGGGTTGTACACTGTAACATAAGCCTTGTCGGTCTCTTACTTCGACAAAAAGCTCAGATGATTGTCCTGCAAGGAAAGTCGTAAAGAGTTTTAGGTATAAATCTTGAATAGTTCCAACCTTGTAAGAAGGTTTCCCGATGATGAGGTGAACTTGTTCTCGATCAAACTCAAGTGAAATTTTTTGTTTTTTTAAGGGTTTGATTTTGTTTTTAGTAGTTGTTTGGGCCTTTTTCCTGTTAGGTAAAAGTTTTAGATAAGGACTGAGTTTTTCTAATACAGTTTCTAAATCTAAGTCTCCGCAATATGTGAGAACTATATCATTTTCTTCTATGTTTTTTTGATGGAGCTCTAGAACTCCTTTTCGAGTTATTTTTTTGATACTCTTTTCTGTACCAATAAGATCTCTGGAATAAGGATGTTGGTTAAAAACAAGCTTATTAAAGTTAGAAAAACAATGCTTAAGGGGGTCTTCTTTTTGAATATGAAGAGTTCTTTTTATGAGTTCTTTTTCAGTTTTAAAGTATTGGTTAGGAAATGATGGATGAATTAAGATATTTGCAAAGTGTTGAAAAAGACTGTCTGTATAATCAGAAAGACCATGAAGAGTGAGCCCATAGGCATTTCGACCCGCAAAACCATTGAGGTAGGATGACTTTTTTTCTAATTCATTTTTTAAGGCTTCATATTTTATAAATTTATGCCCATAAGTAATATTTTTAGAAATGAGGTTATAAATACCATTGAGTGAACTGTCTTCATGAGATAGTCCTCCTTTTATATAGGCATGTAAGGCAAAAGTAGGAGTGAGTTGATTTTGTCTATAAACAAGTTTTATTCCTTTTTTAATTTCTAAAAGGTAGGCTTGTGAGTCATATTTAGACTCAATTGTTTTATATTTTTTTTCTTGTTTATTTTTGATCGAGCACACTTTGTGAATTTGACTTGAAAATTTTTCTAAATCTTTCTTGAGATTTTTACCGTTACTTCCTTTAGGAACTTGTAAAGTGAGGTGAATATTTCTTTTGAATATTTCTTTTAAGATTTTAAGTACCTTTGACTTTGAGATAAGCTTCATCTGACGGATAAACTCTTCTTCACAGTCAATATGTCCTGACTGGGCAAAACCATGTCCCAAGGCAAAAGCATAGGACTCTATAGATTCTTTTTCATAGACTTTTGAGGCAATATATTGGTTTCTAATTCGGTCTATGTCATCCTGAGAAAATCCTTTTTCAAAAACTTCTTTTAAGGTCTTTGGAATTTCACCTAAGAGTTGATTAATGTTTTCTAAGGGAAAGGCAAACTTAAGGAAATGGCACCCACCTTGACTAAAAAACATAGTTGACCCTCCGAGACCACTTGCAATATTTTCTTTAGCTACAAGGTTTTTGTAGAGAGGGGAGATGTCTCCAAATGCTAAACAATTAATAGCTAAGTCTTCCGCAGGGGCATTCGCATCATTATAAGTAGGGGCTTGGATTGTAAGAGTAAGTGTTGCTTGATTTACAGGCTTTTCATGAATATTGATTGTTGAATCATTCTTTAATTTAAATTTGGGAAAATTTGATATTTTTCCATGGGGGAGTTTAAATTTTTCAATTTGATTAATCATTTTCTTCTTGTCTGCTAAGTTTCCTGCAACAACTAAGAGAGAATTTTCTAAATTATAATAGTCATTTCTAAAATTTTTTAATTGTTCCTGAGAAAAAGATTTAATTGATTTTTCTGTGCCTAATATCGGATGAGAATAGCCTTTAGGAAAAGCAGCTTTTTGTATTTGAAAGAAATTATATTGTGAAGGATTATCAATTGAACGCCTGTACTCTTCAAAAACAACTTCTTTTTCAGGTATAATATCTTGCTCTAAAAACTGTGGATTTGAGACCATATCTAGCAGGACATCAATTGTTTTATCGGCTTGGTCTGCGGGGCCATTAATGTAATAGCACGTATAGTCAAAAGAGGTGAAAGCATTTAACTCACCACCGTAAGACTCAACTGTCTTCGCTATCATCATGTCTGGATACTTTTTAGTTCCTTTGAAAAACATATGTTCAAGAAAATGAGCAATACCTTTATTGTGGTGAGACTCTAGGGAACTTCCAGCTTTAAACCATATTTGTGCTGTTGTAATTTGAGAGTTTGGAGACTCAATAAATAATGTATTCATACCATTTTTGAGAGTGAGATTTTCTATATTCATTATAATCCTATTGTTTTTCTATTTATGAATGTATAAACTGCATTTAGGTTATATGATATATTGTGTTAAAGCAATTTCACAGAGTTATTTATGAAAGCTGCATTGGTCTATTCATTTCAAGAGTCAGAATGGTTTAGCTGTACTGTAATTACTAAAAATATTATAGCAGCTTATGCTAGAGCACTTGGACGGGAGAATATTATCCATCTTAACTATTCTGAAAAAGATGGAGTTAGTAAAAATGATCTTCTGCGTTTAGAAACTGAAAAAGTCGATAAGGTTATTTTTATTGATCATAAGCCTACTCCATGTCGGTTTCTAGAAAAATTAAACTTAACTCAATCAAAAGCTTTAGAACAATTAGAGTTTATTATTCATATCTTTGGGGATTTTCCTCTTTATTTACCTGAGTGGAGAGTTGTAAATAATCTTTTAATTGATAAAAAAGTTAAAATTATCTGTGCCTCTGAAAGGCAAAGAAAACTTATTCAAAAAGTTTTTGTACCTAAAGAGTCTATCTTTGTTGCACCTTTTCCTGTTGATAAAGATCATTTTTATTTTTCACAGAAAAAGAGACAAGAGTTAAGAAAAAAATATAGTATCTTACCAGAAACCCCTGTTTTTCTTTATTCTGGAAGGTTGTCTCTTCAAAAAAGATTAGTTGAAAGTATAACCTGCTTTTTAGAAGCCATTCAAAATAAGGTCATTCCTGCACAGAGCGTTTTTTACATTATAGGTGCTGAGGACAAATTAGGTATTCCTTATTTAGCTTATAGCCAATTACATGGAGAGTATTTTAGAATGCTTGATCGAGTGCTTAAAAAATACCCGAAAAAGTTAAGCCAGCAGGTTAAATTACTGGGAAAAGTTGAACATTCAGAATTAGCAGACTTTTATAATCTTTCAGATGTATTTTTTAGTTTAAGTACTTACCATGACGAAGATTATGGAATGGCAGTGGCGGAGGCCTTATGTTGTGGAATGAGGTGCATTTTATCTGATTGGGCGGGATATGCATCATTTGGTTCAGAAGAATATTTAAAAGAGTTTTCATATATCTCTGTAAAACTAGGGGCAAGTTCTCCACAATTAAACTTAGAAGAAGTTGAAAAAGGAATGAAAAACCTCCTAAGTCTACATGGAGATAGGGAGAAAATGGCCCATTCAATGCAAAAAAGATTAAGTGTAGAAGCCGTTGCTGTTATCTATGCAAAGATTTTACAAAATCAATCTTCTCACTTTGGGCAAAGAACTTCTTTAATGTCTCGTTTGATTAATGAACAAATGATTAAAGAAAAAGAGATATTTAGGAGTGAAACGAATAGAGAGTTTAACAATTTATATTACGAGTTTTACGAAGCCTATGTTAGATAAGATTCAAAAGATAATTGAAAATAACGGTAAGAATGATAACGACCTTTATTACAAAAAATGGGATACAGAGTTTCGTGATGAACTTTTTAAAGAAGTGTACTGGTCTTATTTTCCAATAACCCAAAAATATTACTTTGAAGCAAATCCAGCCTTTATAAGTGAATTTCGAAATCTGTTTGATTTGGGGCGTTTTCCTCTTGTTATGCTCAGAGATGGTTATGTAGGACTTCTAGATTTCTTTTTTCAACAGGCCAAACCAACTTTGGATTTACCATCAGAAATTTTAATTCATAAGAAGTTCGAAAAGTTGGTCCCTAAAGGTTGGGAAGATCGTATTCATTTGTATTCATTTATGAATAAAGGTGAAGAAAAGCCTTGTATGGAAAATCTTGTTCTTCATGGAATTGGAACTGAGGAGCTTTTTTGGCATAGTAATTTAGAGCAGCGACTTCAAGCTCTTAAAGATAAATGTCAGGGAGCAAATATCTTTTTATTTCTTCCTCAAAGAAATTCACCTTTGTCTCGAAAAGAGCATCAGGATATGAAGTTCAACTTAAAAACCATGCAAATTATTTTTAAAGTTTTTGGTGATGAAGTTACGGTTGAGACGGATAGTGAGAGATTTTTTAAAAAATTTAATTTTGAAAGATTTAGTTTTTATAATCTCGATCAAAGTCATGTTTTTGTCGCTGATAATTTCTTAGATCATTATTTATACTCAATGGGAGGCTCAAACTTTGCGAATGAAGGAGAAGAACCTATAGGTGATCATTTGAGCTATGATCTTTCTTTAAAACATAAAATTATTATTGAACCAGTAAATATTGCTAAAAGCCATTTTCCAGAATTTTATCTTCCTCATAAATTATCGGGTAAAAAAGATATTTCCTTGTATCATATTTTTCGATCTGATGTTTTTAAAAAACTGTTTATAAAACATTTTTAAGTTTCCATCTTAGGATAGTTTTTTGAATAAATTTGAATTTGGGTTTCTCGACTCGTGCTAAATAATGTTGTACGTGTACGGGGGGGTCAGTAATAAGGCCATTGAGAGAAGATGTAAAAATAAAATTTTGATCAATTTTTAGAAGGATATGACAAATCAAAGTTTTTTGTCTCCAGACCAAAATTATATCAAGTGGTTTCAGTTCATCAAGTTGACAACAAATCGCTAAAACTTCCTCCCCTGGCTGCAACCATGGTGCCATAGAACTTGACATGATTCGTGCCTTTATTTGTTTTTGCTGAGATTTTTTGAGTTTTAAAAAATATTTATATGAGCAATTCATTTTTTATATGTTGTCCGTAGAGCTTGTGATAGGTTGTTATTGCATCTTCAACAGAACCATCAAAAAGAATTTTTTGATTTCCTAAAACGACTGCTCTATTGCAAACTTCTCTTAGGATTTCTTCTGAATGACTGATAAAAATAACAGCGCCAGAGGTATTGATAACATTATGAATACGTGCAGAAATTTTCTCATTAAAAAAAATATCAGCACCATTAAAAACTTCATCTAATATAAGTAAGTCACAAGGCTTTGCTGAAACGATACTCAAAAATAATCTGACTTTCATTCCCTTTGAATAAAACTTGAAAGGAGAGTTTGTGAATTCATTTAGCTCTGAAAAAGATAAAGCATCTTCAACAATCTCTTGTCTTTCTTTTTTGCTCATGTGTGCATAAATAATATTCGTGATAATCCATGCATTTTCACGTCCTGAAAGTTCAGGCTGGATGACACTTGCTGTATCAAAAATGGATCTCAATTGCCCTGTGACGTTAATTTCTTTTTTTGTTCCATACATTCCTGAGATTGTTCTACACAGAGAAGTTTTTCCAGCGCCATTGATTCCTATTAAGCCGACCTTTTCTCCTTGCTTTATTTCAAGACTAATATTTTTTAAGATATCAATCTTCTGGGCGCGATTGAAAAAAAAGTCAATCGGATCATTAAACATTTCAATAAAAATATCTCGTATTCCCTTACTTTGGTATCGTGAGAAGTTATAACTGATGGTGAGATCTTGAATATTTAAAATTGTATCAAATGTTGATGTAGAGTTCATTACGAGTATTTTTCCATAAAAGGACAGTGATTGCCATGATAAAACTTAAAAAAAGACATGCACTCATAAGTGCTTGCAAATACCCTTCAATCGTGAAAGTCCAAAGACTAATTTTAAAAGTTTGAATAAAGGCATAAAAAGGATTTAGGTCGACAAAAATTTGGTAGTTGGGTGGAATTAAACTTCTTGGGTAAAAAATAGGCGTTAAGAAAAACATAACGCTTAATATGAAATTTGTTATGTATTGAGTGTCACGAAAAAAAACTTGCAGAGTGGCCAAAAAAACGGCCATATAGGTGACTGCACAAAAAAGTAATAAGAGAGAAAGAGGTAAGGTTAAGAGTCCAATAGGGTCATAGTTTTCTGAGCCAAAGAGCATAAAAAAGAGAAAAGCAAAGGGAAGTAAAAAGTTTATAAAATTATCAAGGCTTTTAGAAATAATAATTGAGACAGGGTGAATCTGAAATGAAAGTAAGGATTCCCGCATCGTAATAAAACTGTGAACAGTTTGAGTGAGTGTATTGTTAATATAAATCCAAGGCAAAAGACCACTTAATAAGAATATATTATATCTATCAACATTAACTTTTAAAATATGTTTAAAAATAAGAGCGTGAACACCAAACATTATAAGAGGGTTAAACATTACCCATAAGACACCTGCAACAGTATTACGATATCGACCTTTCATTTCGGCAAATGTTAGGGTAGAAATAACTGTAAGCTGTTCTCTGAGATACATTTGAGAATTTTATATTCTTAATTAAATTTTGGCAAAGGAATAAGGTGAACTCGGTTAATTCATTATATCTACATTTTCCCTTTTGTAGGCACTTGTGTAATTATTGTGATTTTTTTAAACATAAGTTGGAGGGGAGTGATCAGGTAATTGCTTTTGAAAAAAAACTGGAACACCAATTTAGGCTTCATGAGGAATATTTAACTTTAAAAGGTTTTCGTTTAAGTCCCTTGCACACATTTTATATTGGTGGTGGAACCCCATCATTATGGGGAAAAAGAGGGGTTGAATTTATTCATGATCTTTTTCAAAAAAATATAATCTCCTTAAGAAACGAAAATGAATTTACCATTGAAGTTGATCCTGATGCTTGGAGTGAATCTGAGATAGAAAAATGGATTGACCTTGGTGTGAATCGTTTTTCGATTGGGGTTCAAGCCTTTTCAGATAAATTTATGCAGATCATGGATAGAACTCATTCCCTTGCGGATGTGAAAAAAACTTTGGACTTTTTTTCTCAAAGGAATCTGAATTTTAGTGTGGATTTAATGATTGGTCTTCCTCATTCAGAGGATCGTGATTTAAGTTCTGAGTTGAGCGAATTGATAAAATATCATCCAAATCACTTTAGTGTTTATATTTTAAAAACAAGAAAAAATTATCCTTTAAAAGTACAGTTACCCAGTGATGATCTTATTCGTGATGAATATTTGAAAGTTTGTAATATCCTTAAGTCTTTTGGATATGAGCAATATGAAGTCTCTAATTTTGCTAGAGACGGTTTTTTTTCCAAACATAATATGAATTATTGGCATTATCAAAGTGTTGCCGGTATAGGGCCGAATGCTACTGGTTTGCTTGTTTCTGATGAGGGAAATGTGGCAACTCGTTACCAATGGAAAAGTGTTGGCCAGGGAGTTTCGGAAGAGGTTTTAAGAGGAACTTCTTTAATTATCGAAAAACTTTTTTTGGGACTTAGATTTAAACATGGTTTTAATCCCTATGAATTATTTCGTAGAGAAAGTGATGCCCTTATTTTGAATCAGCTTTTTTTAGATTGGAAAGAAAAAGGATATTTAGCTGAAAAGTCAAAAAAAGATGAACTTTATTTAACATCTTTGGGCTATTTAATGTGTGACAGTTTGATTGATGATATTTTTAAGGAAATCGACTTTTGAAGCAAGAAATTTTATTTGACTTTAATACACTAGTTGATCTGAGTGAATATGGTATTGATATTCCTTTGTTTAATATGCGGATTACAAAAACGATTGAAAGGTTACAAGAAAAATTTTTTCTTGTAGATTCTTCATTAACTCCTATTCGTATTGATGATTTAAAATTTGCTCACTCTCAAGACTATATACAAAAAGTCTTAAATCAGCCTGATACTGTGGTAGAGGTCGGTTATGAGTTAATTAAGGATGGGAAGTATGAGAGGTTTGACCCCTTAGCACAGAAGCGGCCTTTCTCTGAAATTATTCAAAAAATGCTATTACATGCGGGAGGAACTTATCAGAGTTCTTTATCTGCTTTGGATTTAGGTTTTTCATATTTTTTGGGAGGAGGAATGCATCATGCTATGTCTTTTGGGCCTGGAGGATTTTGTTTATTGAATGATATTGTGATCGCTGCTCGAAAATTACAAAGTCAGTATAAAGTAAAAAAAGTTTTAGTTGTTGATCTTGATTGTCATAAAGGCGATGGGACAGCTGAAATTACTGCATCAGATGATACAATTTATACTTTTTCAATACATATGAAAGCGGGTTGGCCATTAGATCAAAAGAAAAGATTAGAAAATGGAAGGCTAAACCCCAGTTTTATTTCAAGCGACTTAGATGTAGCTATTGGACCTTTTGATGATTATTTAAATAAGCTGGCAGCCGCTTTAGCTAAAATAGACTTAGCTCAATTTGATCTGGCCATTGTTGTTCATGGAGCCGATGTTTTTATCGATGATGTTTTGCCAAGTGCTGGGGGAATAAAGCTTTCTGAGCAGGAAGTTTTACAAAGAGATCAAATGGTCTTTAATTGGCTAAAAAGTAAAAATATCCCTCAAAGTTGGTGTTTGGGCGGTGGTTATGGAGCGAGCATCTATAAAATTTATTGTAATTTTTTATTAAGTATAAATTATAAGTACCTGAAAACTCGATAGATATATTTTTTGATGAGGACCTTTAGTTTTTTTTGATGTCAGATCATTGACATTTTTGAGGTCGGCACCATTTTATTATTAAAGGAACTAATGGAGAATGAATTAATGGAGAATACAACAGAAAACGAAGAAGTTGAAAACAAAGAAAATGATGCTAAGACTAATGATGAAGCTGAAAATGTTGAAGAATTAAATACTGCGGAAGAAAAAAAACAGCCTCAAGAGGATTATAAAGAAAAATATTATTATCTTGCTGCGGAAATTCAAAATATGCAAAGAAGATTTGAAAAAGAGAAAGATAATCTTCTTAAATATGGTAGTGAGAAAATACTTAGAGATATCTTGGATGTTGTTGATAACCTAGAAAGAACTCTTGGTTTTATAAAAAATGATGAAGATGCAAAAGTTAAAAATATTGTTGTTGGCATTGAGATGATTGAAAAGATGTTTATGGATATCTTATCTAAGCATGGATTAAAGAGAATTAATGCTTTGGGGGAAGAGTTTGATCCTAACTTTCATGAAGCTCTTTCACAAGAGCCAGCCGAAGGGAAAAAGAATATGGAGGTTATCCAAGTTCATCAAAATGGATACACCTTGAATGATAGAGTAATAAGAGCAGCGAAAGTTGTTGTCGCAAAAAATGATTAAAAAATAAAAATATTTTAAGGAGCTAATTATGGGAAGAATTATTGGAATTGACTTAGGAACTACAAATTCTTGTGTTGCTATTTATGAAAATGGAAAATATAAAATTGTACCTAACTCTGAGGGACATAACACAACACCTTCAGTTGTTGCTTTTAACGATAAGGACGAAGTTCTGGTTGGACAAGTAGCTAAAAGACAAGCTGTAACAAACCCACATAAAACTTTATATGGTATTAAAAGACTTATTGGGAGAAAAGCTAGTGCTGATGAAGCAAAAGAATTTGCAAACGTTGCACCATTTGAAATTTTTGCGAATAAGAATGGAGATGCTTGGGTAAAAGTTAATGGTAAAGAAATGGCTCCTCAAGAAATTTCAGCTAGAGTTTTAGAGAAGATGAAAAAAGCTGCTGAAGACTATCTAGGTGAAGAAGTGACTGAGGCGGTTATTACTGTTCCTGCCTATTTTAATGATGCTCAAAGACAAGCTACGAAAGATGCGGGTAAAATTGCAGGACTAGACGTAAAAAGAATTGTAAATGAGCCAACTGCAGCGGCTTTAGCTTATGGTATGGATCAAAAGAAAGATATGAATATTGCTGTTTTCGACCTTGGGGGGGGAACATTTGATATTTCAATTCTTGAGATCACTGAAGATGGTGTTTTTGATGTAAAAGCGACTAATGGTGATACTTTTCTCGGTGGTGAAAACTTTGATGAAGAAATTATCAATTGGATGGCCGAAGAGTTTAAAAAAGAGAACTCTGTTGATCTAAGAAAAGATCAAATGGCGTTACAAAGATTGAAAGAAGCAGCAGAGAAAGCAAAACATGAACTTTCTTCAACAACTCAAACTGAGATTAATTTACCATTTATCACGGCTGATGCTTCCGGTCCAAAACACTTAGTTTTATCTTTAACAAGAGCAAAGTTTGAAGATTTAATTGGTAAATATATAGATGGATTAACTGGTCCTTGTACAACTTGTTTAAATGACTCAGGCTTAGATAAAAGTGAGATCCATGAAGTTATCCTTGTTGGTGGTTCAACGAGAATTCCAGCAGTTCAAGAGAAAGTTAAGCAAATTTTTGGAAGAGAACCTTCTAAAGGGGTTAACCCAGATGAAGTTGTAGCCGCAGGTGCAGCTGTTCAGGGTGGTGTCTTACAAGGAGATGTAAAAGATGTTCTTTTATTAGATGTTACTCCACTTTCTTTAGGTATTGAAACTTTAGGTGGAGTTATGACTAAAATTATTGAAAAAAATACGACAATTCCAACTAAGAAGTCGCAAGTTTTCTCTACTGCTCAAGATAACCAACCAGCAGTTTCAATTCATGTTTTACAAGGTGAAAGAGAATTCTCTAATGATAATAAGACTCTTGGTAAGTTTGATCTTACTGGAATTGCACCAGCTCCAAGAGGTGTTCCACAAATTGAAGTTGAATTTAATATTGATGCGAATGGTATTATTAACGTTTCGGCTAACGACAAGGCTACAGGTAAGAAGCAAGATATCGTAATTACTTCTGGCTCAGGTCTTTCTGAAGAAGAAATTGAAAGAATGGTAAAAGATGCTGAAACTAACAGAGATGCTGATGCTAAAAGAAGAGAAGTTGTTGATGCAAGAAATAATTTAGATTCTCTTGTTTTTACAACTGAAAAGGCATTAAAAGATGCTGGTGATAAAGTTCCTGCTGAAAAGAAATCAGATGTTGAAGCTGCTATTGCGGAGGCAAAAACGAAGCTTACATCTGAAAACTTGGATGAAATAAAGGCAGCAAGTGAGAGATTACAAAATGCAGCTCATGCTATTGCTCAGGACTTGTATGGTCAACCAGGTGCCGCTGGTGCACAACCTGAGGGTGGAGCACAATCTGAGCAGTCGGATCAACAAGCATCTTCAGATAAGAAAAATGATGATGATGATGTTGTAGACGCAGATTTTAAAGAAGTTTAATATATCCAGTTCCAGCAGACTTATGGTTTTGACGCAAGTCTAAACCATAAGTCTGCTGGAACTTTTTTTTTTAAGGCATAAGAGATGAGTAAAAGAGATTATTACGAAATATTAGGAATTCAAAAAAATGCGACAAAGGATGAGATAAAAAAAGCTTATCGAAAGTTAGCGATGAAGTATCACCCTGATAGAAATCCAGATGATGCTCAAGCAGAAACAAAATTTAAAGAAGCCTCAGAGGCAGCTGAAATTTTGTTAGATGAAAATAAGCGTTCTCGTTATGATCAGTTTGGCCATGCAGGTGTTGATGGGCAATCTGGTTTTGGCCAAGGAGGCTTTGGAGCCGGTGGTGACTTTGGAGATCTAGGAGATATTTTTGGTGATCTTTTTGGTGATATGTTCGGTGGCGGAGCCCGTGGACGTAGAGGCGGTGGTCGTTCTCGCGCAAGACGTGGTGACGATATGCAATTATCACTAGATATTAGTTTTGAAGAGGCAGCTTTTGGCTGTGAGAAAGAAGTTTCTTTAGTTCGCCATGTTGTGAAAGAAGGAACAACTCCGAAAACATGTACGACTTGTAATGGTCATGGTGAGATAAGAAGACAACAAGGGTTTTTTACTATTGCTCAGCCTTGTCCGCATTGTCAGGGAACTGGTGAAATAGCTGAGCGAGTGAAGAAAAAAGTAAGTTTGTCAGTTAAAGTTCCGGCAGGAATAGATCATGGACAAAGACTTAAGCTTTCCCAAGAAGGAGATGTTGGGACTCACGGTGGACCCAATGGTGACCTTTATGTTCAGGTAAGAATTTCGCAGCACGAGTTTTTTGAACGAGATGGCTTTGATGTTCATTGTGAAGTCCCTATTACATTTTCTCAAGCTGCTTTAGGTGCAGAAGTTGAAGTTCCGACCTTGTCAGGAAAAGTGTCATTAAATGTTCCGGCTGGAGTTCAGTCGCACAAAAAAATGCGTTTAAAAGGCAAAGGCATACAACGCTTGGGTGGTTACGGTAGTGGAGATCAGATTATCACAATTGTTGTCGAGACACCTACCAAACTGTCAGATGAGCAAAGACAAATATTTCAACAACTTGCAGAATGTGAGCAAACGAATACAAATCCTTTATCTAGAGGATTTTTTGAAAAAGTAAGGGAATTTTTTCAATAACTTAGTGCTTTCTTAAAAATATTCATGACAGCGGTCTTTATGATCGCTAAAATTAGCTTGTTATCAATTTAGTCATGAAAGGAATTGTGATGCAGCAAGTCTTTAAGTTTATCTTAGTTGGAGCACTTTTTGGTATTTTTCAATCTTGTTCAAATATAAAAGTTATTAATCAAGCAGATATTTATTCTGCTCAATTTTTAAAACAAGTTGATGATATTCAGCATCTTTATCGTGAAGGGAATAGAGATCTCGCTTTAAAAAGATTACAAGGAATTCCTGATTCAAAAATTAGCAAGGCTGAACAGGCCAAAAAGTATAACCTTTATGGTGTGATGCTCTTTTCTAAACAAGAATTAGTTCCAGCGATAGATTTTTTTAAAAAGGCTGAATCTCTTGTGGACAAAGATCTTTACTTAAAAGCAAATATTAAACTTAATTTAGCCAGCTCATATTTTAAACAAAATAAACTAAAGCTTACTGCACAGACTCTGGCTGGAATTGAACAAGACTATCTAAGAGATCAAGAAAAGAAAAATTTTCATCGGCTATTATTCACAGTTTCTAATCAATTAGAAGACTATAAAACAACAGTGTCTTCTCTGATTTATTTGGCCAAAGATGTTCAAAGTTTTAAGCAATTTGAGGACTTTAAATATAAAGAAATATTAATTGGAAATTTTGAAAAGTTGGCTGAAAGTGAAAGGATATATGTCTTAGATGATGATGCCGATGCTGAAGTTGTCATTGCTTATTTAGCAAAGCACGAGGCAATGAATCGTTTTTATGCTGGTGATAGAGATGCTGCTCAAGATGTCGTAAGCTGGCTTGAAAGTAAATTTGTTCATTTAGCCGATGTAAAAACATTTATCGAAAACTATCGTTTTAGGATAGAAAATTATTCTAAAATTAATTCAGGAGCTGTAGGGGTTATTGCTCCTTTAAGTGGAAAGCTAGCAAAATATGGGCAAAAAGTTTTGTCAGGAGTCAGTACTGTAATAGCTAAGAAGAAAACTGGAGAGGATTTAAATCTTTATATTAAAGATAATAAAAACAATGTTTTAGTTGCTAAAAAACAAATTCAAGAATTGGTTATGAAGCATCATGTATCGGTTATTATTGGAGGCCTTTTTCCTCACTTGGCCAAAGCTGAATACTTGGAGGCAAGAAGGTTGGGAGTTCTTTATATCTCATTGTCTCCTGTCTACTTAGCTCGATCTAAAAAAAATCATTTATTAATTGAGGTTCCGGGTTCTGTTGAATCTCAGATCGCAGAAGTTTTGCGTCCAGAAGTTTTAGATAAACTTGGTAAAAAAGTTGCTGTTCTCTATCCTCAGTCTGATGATGGCTACAGTTATGTCAATGAATTGTGGAGTATGCATAATACAGAAGCCATTGAACTTACAAATGTTCAATCTTATAAAAGAGGAATAAAGGATTACAGGAGCTCTGTGAAATCTTTGCTAGGTTTACGCTACCCAAGAGAGAGACGCGAAGAATTTATCATTTGGGATGAAATAAAAAATATCAATAAAAGCAATGTGAGAATTGTAAACGTTCTACCGCCTGTTATCGATTTTGACTGGGTTTTTTCTCCTTCTTTGCCGACAGAGGCTATACAAATCTTACCAACTTTTAATTTTTATGATGCACAAAATTTGAAATTTATTGGAGGCCCTAGTTGGATTAATAAAAAGCTTCAGCGAGAGAAGAGAAATCTAGATGGTGAGGTTTTTGTCATTGGAAATGATACAGCAGATGTGAATCAAAATTTTATGAAACAATATAAGCAGTATAATGGGGTTTATCCTAATCTTGTTGATACTTTATCTTATGAAGGAATGTTACTTGTTCAGTCGGTTCTTTCTGGACAGAATTTTGATAAAAGAAACGAACTGGGAAAAAGAGTTCTTAATATTCAAAAATTGCAAGGTATGACGTCGAGCTGGAAACTAGAAGATGGTCTTTGGATCAAAGATATGGATCTTTTAAGAGTTCGTTCAAATAGTTTTACTAAGGTTGATGCCCAAGACTTATGAGAGGATTTTTAATTTTTTTATTCTTTATGACTTCCTGTGGTTTAAAAGTTACAGAAGAAGTTCATGAGAATGTTTTGCAAGGAGAGTGGACTTTAGATAAAATTGTTTGCTCGTCTAGTTTTAATTCAGATGATGTTATCGAAAATTATGAGTTTGATAACTCAACTCAAGTGAAGCTTACTATAAAGGGTCTCAATATTAGTTATTCTGCTTCAGGTGTTTGTTCAACAAGCTCTACAGGTATTTTAGTTACAAACTTTAATGGATCAAGTACTGGGGTATTAGATTTAGTTAATATTATTACTGGAGGAGTAACCTGCAGTGAATCTCTCCTGGATAATAGTGATGACTCTGTTGGAAGTGTAAGTATTCCCACAACTTTAGATGGTTCACAATCTAAAGATTTAAATTGGTTAGTTACAAATGCTGAAGATGTAATGGAGTTAAGTCATTTTTCAGGCTTTAAAGGTTCGAGTGAAGCTACAAGTTGCAATAGCAATTGTCATTGTCGAGGAATCTTTTTGAAATAAAAGTCTTGGATTAGTTAGGATATTTTAAATAGTAAATATCACTAATATTCCTTCCATATTCTTCTAAATCGAGCCCATAGCCTATAATGAACTGATCATCAATTTGCTTTCCAATATAATCAGGTTTTAAGGGGACAACTCTTTTATATGGTTTATCAAATAAGGTGAGTAATTCTACACTTCTTGGGGAAGATTGTTGAATTCTACTTTTAAGAAAATGAAGGGCCCTTCCTGTATCCACAATTTCTTCAACAATCAGGACATTTTTCCCCATCACATTTGTTTTAATATCTTTATTGAGAGTAATTGTACCGTGACTTTCTTTGTCTCTTCCTACAGAGTTCAGATGAACAAAGTCGACATAAACTTTTATATTTTGCAAATGTTTTAAGAGATCAGATAAGAATAAGAGGCTTCCTTTTAGCGCTCCTATGATAACTAATTCTTCGCCTTTATACCTTTCATTAAGTGTGGCGGCTAAGGATTTGGTAATATTTTCTATTTCACTTTGCTCAATATATTTAACAAATTGTGCAGAAACAAAATCAGATGGAAATTTATATATATCATTCATAACAACCTCTTCATTTATCATAACAATCTCTTCTAAAAAGAGAAAATATTTTAAAACTGACAACTTTGATCGGTTAAGCAGGGGTGCCTTTCTTACCTCTTGTCCAATGAATACCTAAGTGATACATTTTATTACAGTAAAGCATTCATTTAAAGGATAATATAATGTTTAAGAAAGTATTGGATTGGTTTTCAAATGACCTTGCTATTGACCTAGGAACAGCAAATTGTTTAGTTTATGCGAAAGATGGTGGCATCATTGTTAATGAACCATCTGTTGTAGCTGTTCATCAGGGATATAGAGGGGAGCAAAAAGTTCTTGCAGTTGGTGATAAAGCTAAAGAGATGTTAGGAAGAACACCAGGATCAATTAAAGCAATCAGACCAATGAAAGATGGAGTTATTGCTGACTTTGAAGTTACTCAAGCTATGCTGAAACATTTTATCCAAAAGTCTATGAATGGCTCAAAGCTGGTAAAGCCAAGAATTATTATTTGTATTCCTTTTGGGATTACACAAGTTGAAAAAAGAGCGGTAAAGGAATCAGCTGAACAAGCTGGGGCCAGAGAAGTTTATCTGATTGAAGAGCCTATGGCGGCTGCTATAGGAGCTGGGTTACCTATTACAGATCCTTCGGGAAATATGATTGTTGATATTGGTGGAGGGACAACTGAGGTTGCAGTTATTTCTTTGGGTGGAATTGTCTATTCAAAATCAGTTCGTGTCGCTGGAGATAAGTTTGATGATGCTATTGTAAACTATATTAAGAAAAAGTATTCACTTCTCATTGGAGAGAGAACAGCCGAAATGATTAAAATCTCAATTGGAAATGCTTATCCATTTGATGAAGAAGTGAGAACTTATGAGGTAAAGGGACGTGACCTAATTGCTGGGGCTCCAAAAACAATCGAAGTCACAAGTGATGAAGTCAGAGAAGCCCTTTCTGATCCTATATCAGAGGTTATCGAAGCTATTAAAACATCTTTGGAAAAAACACCACCAGAATTAGCAGCTGATATTGTTGATAATGGCATTATTTTAGCTGGTGGAGGCTCATTATTGGCAAATTTAGATATTTTAATAAAAGAAAAAACTGGCTTACCAGTTTCTTTGGCAGAGGATCCACTTACTTGCGTTGTACGTGGTTGCGGAACTGCTTTGGAAAATATAACTTTATTAAGACAAGTGACGACTCTTTCTTAAAATTTTATGAGCTCTTCTAAACAGCCACAGGTTTATTTCAAAAAATTAAATACAGCTGAAAAAGAGAGCAAAATATATCAATTAGTTAATCAAAAAAAATCAGAGTTAACTATTTGGAAAAAAGGGTCAGAAAAAAAGATTAAGCTTCATCCTGAAACTTTTCTCAAAACTAAAAAACAATTGGAAATTTTAGACAAGGTTCCTAGTGATTATCTTGATGTACCTTTACTTTATAGTTTTGACCTAGCAGGTCTCCACTTTTTTGGTAAAACAAAAATTACGACACAAACAAATAATAAGTATTATTTGCACTGTGAAGAAGACCTTTTTAAAAGTGAACGGCGCTCAAACTTTCGATTGCTAACTTATCCGCATCAAGATGTGTATGTTCATTTGAAAGTTATCAATGAAGAGAAAACAGAAGAGTCTAATGTCGTTGGGTTAAAAACAGGGACGAGTGAAACTGGTCTTTTTAAAAACTTTTTAAAAATCATTGGTGATGATGGAGAAGAAACTGAAACAAAAATAGAGGGCTATGGAAAGTACCGAGTACTCGACTTATCAGTAACAGGTCTGGCCGTTCAGTTTGGGGAATTTGAAAACAAACTCTTTTCGCAATTGAATAAAGATTTAGGTCTTATTTATTTGGAGTTCAACTCAGAAATTGTAAAAATTCCTGGAGGGCAAATTCTTTATAAACAAGAAACATTGGCCAATGATAAAAAGACAAAAGTTTATAAAGCAGGTATGCAATTTTTAAATATAGATACAAACTTAGATGAAAAACTTGCTTCCTTAATTAATAAAACTCTAAGAAGTTTAGATAGTGAATTTGAGGACTTTTTAAAGTGAGAATTTTGTTTTTAACTGTGTTGCTTTCATGTAGCGGCTTACCTCTAAATAATAAAAACTTAAAAACATCGAGTAGTCATTTTTTTGATTATACTGATCAATCAGGTTCATATACTTATAAAAGAGAACTTAAGTCTGCAAAGGGGAAGTTAATTACTCGTGTTAATTTACTTTCAAAGGATAATCTTGAATTAGAAAAAACAGTTGCAGTTTCTTCTCTAGGTATGATTAAAAATGATTCAAACTCGAGTGTTTCAATATTGCCAAATGTTTCACAATTTAAAATCTGGTTTGATAAAAAAGAATTTTTTTCACAAGTTAAGATTTTAAGAAAATCACGTAGTCTTGAAGTTACAGTGAAAAATCAACAAGAAAGTACTGTAAAAGAATACTCTTTGCCTAAAGGTCGTTATTTTTGTTTTTTTTCACAAATACCAGAATGCTTGGCCAAGCAAAACCTACTTTTTCTCTCTAGTAAGAAGAAAATTCCTTTATATATAATTTGGGATAATTTCCCATACCATGTAGAATTATTTAGGGGGATAAGCGATAAACCGTATACCTCTGCTACAATTGCACTTGAAGGTCATGATAAAAATGAACTAAAATACAGTTTAGATATTGGAAATCAAGTTCTTTTTTATCACTATAATAGAAAATTAGAGTTTGTTAAAATGTTTTGGATATCACAGGGAATAAGTGTAGTACGTAGATAAGGAGTAGCTGTGAATTTATTTGAGGTAGGACAATTATTTATAACCGGTATTTCGGGGCTTACATTAACCGAAGAAGAAAAAACTTTTATTCAAGACAATAATATTGGTGGCGTCATTTTATTTAAGCATAATTACACTGACCCTGGTCAGTTAGCAGAGCTTGTAAATGAAATTCAAACGTTGAGAGATGAATATCCCCTTTTTATTTCAGTGGATCAAGAGGGGGGAAGAGTGAGGCGCTTTCAAACCCATTTTACCCAGTTTCCTTCTATGTATAAAATAGGAGAAAAGGACTCACCGAAATTAACTTTTGAAGTTCATAAAGTTTTGGCCGAAGAGTTATCGGCTTGTGGTATTAATTTAAATTTTTCTCCATGCTGTGATGTATGGTCGAATGAGAATAATAAGGTTATTGGTGATAGAGCCTTTGCTAAAACAACCCAGGATGTTGAAAAACACGTAAGTGCTGCAATAAGAGGTCTACATACAGGTAATGTTCTTGCTTGTGCTAAACATTTTCCAGGGCATGGGAATACGAGTAAGGATTCTCATTATGATTTACCGTATGTAAAAAAATCTCTTGAGGAAATCCGAAATGATGAACTTCCGCCTTTTGTTAAGGCTTCTAAGTCAAGAACAGAGTTTGTGATGATGGCGCACTTAGTTGTTGATGCTATTGATAAGGAACTTCCATGTAGTTTGAGTCCAAAAGCTTATAAATTTCTTCGAGAAGAGCTTAAATATAAGAAAATTATTATTACTGACGATATGGAAATGAAAGCAATATCAGATCATTTTAGTTATCCAGAAGCAGCTAGAATAGCTTTAACAGCAGGCGCTGATGTTTTAATCTATAGGTCATTTGAAAAAACCAAAGAAGTTTATCAGAGTATAATGAATGATATTAAAGAACAGCAACTTAAGAAAATTGACCTTGAGGGAAAGATCAAGAGAGTTCTTGACTGTAAGAAGCGGTTTTTTCAAGAATATAAGCCAATTTATATTCCTAGTTTATCAAAGGTTTTTAAAGAAAGTCATCGTACCGAAATACTTGAGAAACTTGATCTAAACGAATAGGACAATTTTACCTAATCGATGGCCATCTGAAGAGAGTCCAAATATTTGATATTCTATAAGTAGAGACAATTTTTTACTTTATGGGGTATTAATGCTTTTCAATTTTGCTCTTATATTATTTTCAATCCTTTTTGTATCTACTACAAAAAGTTATGCTCAAGTATGTGGGCCTACATTTGAAGCAATCGATATCAATTGTATTTTAAAGTATGACCAAAAGCTAAAAGCAGAAGTTTCTAAAGAAGAAAGAAGATCGAAAGTTTTAGAAAGAGAAGAAGAGAATCCTAAAAGTACACTTCTAAAAAAAGCTCAACTTCAAAATAATTTGGTTTTTTATTTTGAAAGTTCAGAAGCGATTAAAGGATTGCTAAATACTGTTTATTTTTATCAAACAAGTGCGAATCATTATGGAAAGATGCTTATTAAGAATATTTCCATGACCAAAAATCAATGCTCAATGTATGTAAAAACCGTTACATACTCAAACAAAGGAACATTTGAAAAAGATACAACTTTTGTTATTAAAAATGAAGCGAATGCTTGGGGTGTAGATAGGGGATCTTTTGATGAGTCTGGTGGTTCAGACTTTATTTTGCAAAGAGAGCATGGCATATGTGTATTTAAAAAAATTAATGGAAATATTGTTAAAGCTTTTAAGTTAAAGGCTGTTGAGGAAGCCGATGGAAATATTATCCTTATGTATGCTTCTCTTTTCCTTTTTGGTTTAGCGGTATTTTTAGTCGCAAGAACTGTGTTTCAAGATGAGGATAGATTTAAGGCCCAAGAAAAACTTGAGGATGCAGAACAGGATGAGAAACAACAGGTACCCAATGATATTGTATTAAAATACTCACGGCCATTTTTTAAAAGGTATTTTACACCAGTAATCAATGGCATGAAGAATAAGAGAAAAATTAGAGAAAAATATAAGCGCCCTTTGGCATCATCTGGTATGAATAAGTTTTTAACACCAGAAGACTTTTTTGCTTTTAAGCTTTTTTTAATTATTGGATTTCCCATTGTCTATTTAGGTTTAAGATCTTTTTTAGAGGAAGATTGGCCCTTAATGTATACACCTCTTATTTCTATCTTTGGGTTCTTTTATCCAGACCTTTGGATAAAGGGGAAAATTGATCAACGTCGTCAAAATGTCATTGAAAATATGCCTTTTGTAGTAGATATGTTGGCGCTCTCTGTTGAGGCTGGATTAGACTTTGTCGCGGCGATGCAAAAGGTTATTGAAAAGGCACCGAAGTCAGCACTAGTTGAAGAGTTTGAAACACTTATAAAGGAAACAAAGGTAGGAGCAAGTAGGGCAGAAGCCTTAAGACAGCTTTCCTGGAGGATCGATGCACTTCCTGTTTCTTCGTTCTGTGCTACCCTTATCTCTGCGGACTCAGTAGGAGCAAATATCGGCCCAATTCTTAAAACTTTAGCAGCTGAGCTGCGTGAAAGAAGGTCGGCCATGATAGAAAAAAAAGGAGCACAGGCGGCTACTAAAATTTTAATTCCTATGATTTTTCTGGTCTTGCCTGCAGTTCTTATCGTCATTGCTGCACCAATCGCTTTACAGCTAATGGAGGGGTCATGATTATCATTCATAAAAAGTCACAAAAGCCCCTAGGAATAAATATAAAGTATGCCAATAGTTTTTTTAGTCGACTATTAGGAGTGATGTTTATTAAGGAAATGAAAGGTATGGATGGAGTTTTATTAGATCCATGTAATTCAATTCATAATTGTTTTGTTCGATTTTCATTGGATGTTGTTTTTATCGATAAAAATTTAAAGGTCTTAAAAGTGATTAGAAATTTTAAACCATGGAGATTCACGAAAATATATTTTCGAGCAAAATGCGTCTTAGAGCTTCCTGCAGGAAAGTTAATAGATGAAATAAAAGAGGGAGATGAGTTGGAGGTTTCAGGTGTTTAAACTTGTAGCAGTTGGGGGAACGAAAAGAGGTCAGGAAGTTGTTCTCAATGAAGGGGAGAATGTTTTTGGCCGCTCAATGGAATGCGATCATGTTCTCGATGTTGAAGGAATTTCAAAAAAGCATATGAAAATTACTGTTAATGGAGAGAATTGCTTCCTCGAAGATTTAGGCTCATCTAATGGAACATTTTTAAACGGAAAACTTATTCAAAAAAAATCTTTGAGTGATAAAGATAAAGTTGCTGTTCCCAATATTATTTATCAGCTTGTTTATGTAAAAGAGAAGAAAAAAATTGTTAAAAAGAAAGTGGCATCGACAGAAGAAAGTGACGTTGAATTAGGAATGAAAGATGCTATACCTAAGGATCTCTTAGGAAAAATAAAATATAACTTTAAGCATAAACTTATGCGAGTTTTATATGGTTTTAATGAACAATATGAGTGGAATGTTTTGTTAGCCATTCTCTTGTTTATTTTTGTCTGTGGAAATATATATCTGACAATTGGACCTGTACTTAGTACTTCAGAGGAAATGATCTATAACGAAATTAAAGCTCGAGGAAAACAATATGCAAACGAAGTTGCAAGAACCAATGCTATACATCTGAAAAACGGAGAACTTCAAAGAATTGATACTTTGTTTATGGATAAATTACAAAGTGAGGGGGTTGAGTCTTATGAACTTTTTGATATGGACGGAAGAATAATACGGCCAGCATCTAAGATTGATACCTATATTCAAGATGTCTTTTCGGTTAAGGCAAAAAATAAATTTCAAAATACAGGACGATATACTTTTTCATTCATTGATAAGGATGCTGGAAATGGAACGGTTGGAATTGCCAAAACTCTGATGGTTCATAATATTAATACAGGACAAAATGAACCGGTTGGAATTATCGCAATTAAATTTAAGCCTGACTCTTTACAACGTTTTAATGTGATGAATTCATCTGCCTACCTTAAGGCTTTAATTTATACAACCTTGTTGGGTGTATTGTTCTATGGCTTTATATATTATTTAACGATTTATCCCTTGGAAGAAATAAAATATCAAGCAGAAGAAGTTTTACGAGGAAGAAGAAAAGAGCTGGAGTCAAAGAAACTTTTTCAAGAAATTAGACCTCTTAGGAATACCTTTAATACTGTTTTACAAAAAAATAGAGAGTTGAGTAATGAAGATGTGGGTGAGTTTGCAGAAATTGAAGAGGATACGAATTATGTGGCTATTTTAAAGGAGATTATGGAGGGAACTGATTCTCCTTCAATGATTCTTAATTCTGAAAAGAACGTTGAATACGTAAATGAAGCAGCTTCTGACTTAACTGGGATGCGTGAAAACTTAGTACAAGGAGAGAATATTTTAGATTGTGCCAGTAATGAAGGTTTCGCTGGTACATTACTGAAGTTATGTGATGATTCTGCTAATAACAATGGAACAAATCAGACTGAGTTTTATGAATTAGAGGGTGATCCTTATGTTATTAATGTCATGTCCTTAATTGGAAAAGATAATTTTGCAAAGGCTTTTTATATAAGTTTTTATAGGGAGAAATAATGGCAAATGCCGTTAAAATCTATAAACATAAAGATGTTCCGGCAGAACCGGGAACGTATCATCGCCTTGTTTGTTTGACGGGAGAGAACAAGGGGCGAGCTTATTTTATTATTGGAAAGCGTATCGTTATGGGAAGGTCAGAAAAGTGTGATGTGACCATTTTAGACCTTAAGTCATCACGAGAACATGCAGAAATTACTTTAGCCGGTGGAAATTATATTTTAACTGACCTAGGATCGCAAAATGGAGTGATGGTTAATGACTTAAAAGTTAAACAGCATGTATTAGCTAATGGCGATAAAATTATAATTGGCAAGACCGTCTATAAGTTTTCAAAAATGGTAGTAAAAGCTGATGAAAAAGAAAAAGTACAAGAAACTAAGCCAGCTAAAAGTGTTGACGCTCCTGCGGAAGAAAAGAAGAATAAACGAATGACGATTATTTTAGGGGGATTACTTGTCTTGGGCTTGCTTTTATTAGTAGATGAAGAAGCTGAGATAACTCAGGATGAAAATAAACCTGTTAGAACTAAGGTAAAGGAGATTGATGATTCCTTTCAAAGGGCAATTGAAAAAAGAAATAAGCGTAACCAAAAAAATAAGGAAAAACTTGCGATCTACTTTAAGCGTGGTCTTCGAGAGTATAGAGAAGGAAATTATTTTAGGGCGATTAATGAGTTTGAGAGTGCAAGGCAATGGAGTCCAAATGACTCATTGGCGAATTTCTACTTAAGAAAGACTAGAGAAAAGTTAGATGAGCATATTCAATCTTATTTTAGTAAGGCAACCAGAGATATGGATGCAATTAATTATATGAAAGCGTCGACTTCATATTGTGCAGTAATTCGCTTGCTAGATAAGTACCCAAATGATCCCCGTTACAAAACAGCGGAAGAGGGAATCAGAAATTTAGAAAAAAAACTGGGGATGTCTGAGGGAGAAATTATTTGCATTGATAAAAAAGGAAGTGAATGAGAATTATTGTTAATCAAGGTCAACAAAAGGTTTTGGAAGCCAATATCTTAAATGAAGATATTCTAAACGGTGGAGAGATTTATATCGGACGTGAAGCAGACTGTCATATACAGCTTAATTCACAAAAAATATCACGACACCATGCTGTTATTACGTTGGTTGAGAATGATATTGTGTTGAAGGTTTTATCAAACTATGGTGGAGTTAAGGTTAATGGTAATGAAGGTGATCTTTTAAAACTTTCAGAAAATGATAGAGTTGAAGTCGATAATTATGAGTTACTTCTTTCTGAATTACCAGAACTAACTCTTCATGAAAATTTAATAGATGAACCTACAACTTTCATGTCTGAGGATGAAGTTTTGGGTGACCAAGCGGATAATCAACAGTCTGATGAAAACAATGAAGATGGCCAATCTGAAGAGATTGATTCAGAACTTAATCTTGATGATCCTCAGGAGCAAGAAAACTTAGATCCCCAAGGGGGCGAATCAACCGAAGATAGTCCTGATGAGATTGATCATGATGATGTTTTAACGGACGAAGGAGAAGTACAAGATCAACAAGAAGGAGACTTTTCTGCAAATGAGTTTAATTCCAATGATGATTTTGAGCAGGGAGAGTTTGGCGAAAACCAATTTGAAGAAAGTGGATTTGGTGAGAATAATGACTTTGGAGAGGATGAAAATTTTGCAAATGATGCTTTTTCAGCCAGTTCTGATGAAGACTCCACTCAATTGATTCAAACTTTTGCAACCTATACTTTACAATTATTCGGTGAGTTTGCGCCCTTTGATCGATATGTTATCGATCAAAGTGAAACATTTATAGGAAGAGATCCAGAAAAGTGTCAAATCGTTTTAGATGATCCCGAGGTCTCCAAGGTCCATGCTGTTATTAAAAAATCACAAGTAAGCTGTATTCTAGAAGATCTTGATTCTTCTAATGGGATAATTTGTAATGGAGAAAGAGTTAATAAAAAAACTCTCACGAATGATGATGAGTTTTTAATAGGTGATACAACATTTACGGTGACGATTTCATCTGACATTATCGAAGCCGAAAAAGATGTTTTAATGCCTGTGGATGATAATCAAGAAGTCGAAATAGAGGAAATCGTTGAGGAGGAAGTTGATTTTGATCAGTTTGGTGGTGGCGAAGATTTTCAGACCGGTGGAGCAGAAAAAGAAAAAAGTTTATTTAAAAGAATATGGAAAGATCCTAAAAAAAGAAAATATTTAATCATAGGCCTTGCTGTTTTTGCACTACTGCTTTTATTAGAGGATGACTCGACAACAGTCGCTCCAAATGAAGAGGTTGTCGTAAAATCTAATCAAAAGAAAAAAACGACTAAAAAGAAAAAGTTTTCGGCTGAAACATTAGAGAAATTAGAGTCCAATTATTCTCTGGCTTTGGCCAACTTTGAACAAGGTGAGTTGTATCAAGCAAAAGATTATTTAGATATCGTGATGTCAGTTGATCCGACATATAAAGACGCAGAGTCTTTGTCTAAGCTTATTGGAGAGGGCTTGGAGGAACAAGCAAGATTAAAGGCTAAAGAGCAGGAAGAAAAAGAAAGAAGAGAGAGGCAAGTAAAAATCAATGCTCTTTTAGAAAAAGCACGTGAAGCTGTTAAAAATAGAGAGGTTGGGGTCGCGAGAAATTATTTTAATATGATTTTTGAATTAGATCCTGAAAATATTGATGTGCCTCCTTTAAAACTAGAGATTGATGCTTATGAAGAGGAGCAGAAGAGAAAAGAACAAGAAGAAATGTTAAAAAAGCAAAAAAGACAGGCGATGGTTAATAAATTAAAGCCTGGAAAAAGTCTCTATTTAAAAGAGGAGTGGTTTAAAGCCATTAATAAACTTGAAAGTTTTTTAAAATTAAAAAATATGGATGAGGATTTGGTAAAAGAAGCTTCGGCGATGCTTAAAGACTCTCGATTAAAATTAAAAAATATGTTGAAACCGATGCTGAGCAAGGCACGTTCCTATAAAGAAGGACAAGATCTTAAGCAAGCTTATGAAACATATGGAGAGGTTCTTAAGGTTGACCCATCAAATGAAGAAGCTCTCAATCAAAGGAATTTAATTTTTACAACCTTAAGGAATAGGTCTCGAAAAGTATATCGTGAAGCTTTGGTGGCAGAGTCTTTAAGTTTGTTTAATAAAGCAAAAGAAAAATTTCAGGAGGTACAACAGATTTCTCCTATTAATAGTGAATATTATATTAAAGCTACGCAAAAATTAAAAAATTATTTGGAGTGAATATGGAGATAGTTAATTTTTCTGCCCAAACAGATCAAGGTCCATTTTTAAACATAAATGAAGATAGTTATGATTTTAGTTTTGATAACGAGTTATATATGGTGTTTGACGGCTTTGGAGGAAATGGTGTTGGGGATGTTTGTGTAAATCATTTAAAAAGAAGTATAAAAAGTTTTTATAAAAACTTTGTTAGAGATAGAGATGCAACGCTACCTTTTTATTTTAGTCCAAAATTTTTAATTGAAGGAAATGCTTTAATTAATGCAGCCTTACTCTCACATCATGAGCTTTATAAAAAGAATCTTGAAAAAGAAGTTTCTCATCGTGCTGGAGCTTCGGCAATTTTAGCAGTGAGGTCAGAGAGTATACTTTCGGTGTTAAGTACTGGGAATTGTCGTGCCTATATGATACGAAAAGGAAATATTCGACCTTTAATTAATGAAGATAGTTTTTATTTTTTAAGTCACGATAAGTATGAATCTCATTTAAAAAATATTCCTCTTTCTGGATTTGGCCTATTTCCTGATCTTCATTATCAGTTAAAAGAAGTCCGTATTTCAGCAGGTGATAAAATTATTTTTATGACAGATGGTGTATACGGTCGAGTTGACGAGCAAGAGATTTACTCAAGTATTGGCAAAGAAACCTTGAATATAAAGCTTAAAATAAAAGAATTATTTGAGTTATCTAATCAAAGAGGTAATTTGGATAATCAAACATGTATGATTATGGAGTTTTAACCTTTAGCTATTTGGGTCTAAATAGTTAATATTAGACATTTCTGACATTGTTATTTAACATATTTAGTAATGTGTTATAGACAAGGACGTTTTAATGAAACATAAAATAATCATTGCTGATGATAGTCAAACGATTCAAAAAGTAATCAAGATAACATTGGCCAATGAAGACTATGAGTTAGTTGAGTGTTTAAGCGCTGATAAACTTATAGATTTGGTAAGCGACCTAGAACCAACCTTAGTTCTTTTAGACTTTAATCTTTCTGAGAATAAAACAGGTTATGATTTGGCCAAAGAGATCAAAGATATCTCTGCACCAAAAATAATGATGTTATATGGAACTTTTGACTCGATTGATGAGTCGTTACTGGATGAAGCGGGTGTTAATTCTCATATCGTTAAACCTTTTGATGGAAATAAATTTATTACGACTTGTCGACAAATGGTTGAAGATTCACAACTGGATGAAGAGAGTGATGGGGAGTCGACGAAATTATTAAATTTAGAAGAATTTGAAGCAGAAGAACTTGAGGAGTTTGATGAAAACGTCCAAGAAAACTCAAGCCCTGAAGAGACTTCTGAGAATACAGCTACAGATCAGCAGGATGATGTTGAGATAGAGGAAGAATGGGTTGTAAATCAGCCAGAAGTTGAGGATAAAAGTGCAAACGAGGCTGAGGAAACTTATGAGGACGAAAATTTGGCCTCAAAAGAAGAGATAAATACCTTAGAAGCTGGAATGAAAGACTGGGGCATTGATGTTCCTGGTGTGATAGGTGAAAGCGAAGCGGGGATGGAGTTGCCACCAGTCATTGGTGGTGATGATGAAGCTGAGCAATTTGTTATGTCTAAACCTAAAGATGTTTCAGCTGAAAGCCAAGTTACTAATGAAGAAAAAGAACTTGAGGACCTTGAAGTCAGCGATGAAGTCAATGAAAATACTCAAGGTGAAATTATCTTACCTCAAGATCAAGACTTAGAATATCCAGATGAGATCGTTCAGAATAATCAAGAAGAAATAACCATCGAAAAAAATAATTCAGAAGTCGATGAAAAAGAGATCTTAGATGGGCCAAGAGAAATTTCGCTAGAGTCTACTTTGGGAACTAATACTAAAGAAGAAGTAGAAAAAATTGAGCAACAAATTGCAGACGAAGTTGGCCATAATGAAGCCTTATGGCAGGCAGATGAAGTTATAGAAGAAAAAAATGAAGAATCAGTTTCTCAAGAAAATGATATTCAAGCAGCTATTGATAAAGCAAGAAAATCTGCAAGCCCAACTCAAGAAGAGACTGCAGCTTCGGAGCAAGATCAATCGTCAACTCATCAACCAACAACACTAGAATTAGATGAGTCACAAGTTAACCAACAAGTAGAAAAATTGCTTGAGCCTTTAGTTGAGAGAATGGTTAGAGAAAAAATAGATGCGATTCTAGAAAAAGTTTCATGGGAAGTTATTCCTGACTTAGCTGAAAATCTTATAAGAAAAGAATTGAAAGAAATCTCTAATGATATTTTAAACTCAGATAATAATTGATCCGCTGTAAAAGCTTTTAAGTTCATTTGTACTGATTTTTAAAATGGCTTCTCCATTTGGGCCAATACCTTGAAAAATTCCTGAATGTTTTTTTTCATTATCAATTAAAGTTAGAGGCTGTTGAAGATGGGCACAGTTCTCATTCCAGTAATGTGTTGTTTGTTGAGATGTCATTCGATGATTTAAAATATAGTGATAGAGAGTTTTAGCTTGTTCTTCTTTGTTGAGTAAATAGCTTTCACCAGTAATAAAACCTACCGATTGAGGGAGTTCCTTTTGACTTTGAGATGTTGTGTAGTTTATTCCGATACCTAAAATAAACTGATTTTTTTTATAGCTATGCAGGAGAATTCCAGCAACTTTTTTCTTATCAAGCGTAAGAAGGTCATTTGGCCATTTGAGTTTTAAACTTGTTTGAAAATTTTTTGTAAAATATTTATGCAGAATGCATCCAGCTTCTAGGGAGGTTAAACTGGTGACTTCGTTGGGAGCAATGAGACAAGAAAAACAAAGTGTTCCTGCATGGGCATCCCATTTTCGTGAGTATTGCCCATGGCCATTTGTTTGATGTTCACACGAAATAAGAACATCAGTATTCTTAGGGAAGTTATTTTCCTTTATATAGTCTTGAGTTGAGCTAATTTCTTTAAAATGTTGATGCAGCAATCGTTGTTCCCTGTCCTGATTTTGTGCTATAGTCATACCATAATTTTTAAAAAGGTGTTAATTATGAGTTTAATTAAAAGAGAAACTCCTCGTGAGATTATTTTTACAAAATCTATAAATCCATATGCAGAAGGTTCAGTTATTGCTGAGTTTGGAAATACAAAAGTTCATATTACAGCATCTGTGGATGAAAGCGTTCCTGGTTGGATGCGCGGAACAGGAAAAGGTTGGGTTACAGCGGAATACAACATGCTTCCACGTTCTACCCATGACAGAGTAAGAAGGGAAAGAAAAGGACCTTCTGGGAGAACTCAGGAAATTCAGCGTTTAATTGGGAGAGCTCTTCGTGCCGTTGTAGATATGGAAAAACTTGGGGAAAGACAAATCATTGTCGATTGTGATGTTCTTGTTGCTGATGGGGGAACTCGAACGACTTCTATTTCTGGAGCTTATGTGGCTTTGGAGATGGCGATAGCTGGATTAATTGAGAAAAAACTATTGAGTACCAACCCTCTCAAAGAAAGATTAGCAGCTCTTAGTGTGGGAATAGATCGTGAAGGTAAGATTATCGCGGACTTAAACTATGAAGAGGACTCAAGTTGTGAGGCAGATGTGAATATTGTGATGACTGAGTCTGGAAAGTTTGTTGAGGTTCAAGGAACGGCTGAGGGGGAACCATTTTCACGTGATCAGCTGGACGCATTGTTAGAATGTTCTCAAAAAGCGATGTTAACAGTATTTGAAAAACAAAAAGCTGTGTTGGAGAATTCATGAATTTTTTATTGGCCTCTTCTAATACTCACAAAGCACAAGAGCTAAATGAGCTTTTAGCTGCAGGAAACTTAGAGATCACCTCAGCGGCTCAAAAAATTGATGTTGTTGAGGATGGAAAAACCTTTCAGGAAAATGCTTTTAAAAAAGCTGAGGCATACTTTAAAGAATTTAAAACTCCTACAGTTGCTGATGACTCGGGATTGGTCATTCCAAAACGTCCTGATATTTTAGGGATTCACTCAGCAAGGTTTGCACCTGAGTGTGGTGACTATCAAGATAAGAATAAGCGACTTTTGGAAGAAATTTCTGCTTTGAAAAATGAGGAGAGAAAAGCTTATTTTGTTTGTTATTTGTGTTTTTATCTTTCAAGCGAAGAGGTTTATTTTTTTGAGGGGAGAGTTCATGGCACAATCGGTCATGAAGCCAAAGGCACGGATGGTTTTGGATATGATCCTATTTTTTATCCCGATGGCCAGGGGGGAAAGGCCTTAGCAGAGGTGTCAGAGTGGAAAATGAAAAATTCTCATCGGGCCAAGGCGTGTGAGGCGGCAGTAAAATTTTTTAAAGAACAAAAATAAAGAAGATTTATTTCCAAGCAAATATTTCTTTCTACGTAAATACATATTGCCAAAATGACTAAAATAAACTAAAAAGTTAGCTCTAGAAAATTTCGGGGTGTAGCGCAGCCTGGTAGCGTAACTCGTTTGGGACGAGGAGGTCGGAGGTTCGAATCCTCTCACCCCGACCATTTGATTTTATGTGAAGCTGAAAGTCCCAAGATTTCAGCAAGTTAAAAAGCTCTACTTTGTTAGAGCTTTTTTTTTCCCAGCTTTTATTACTTAAATCGATTTGAAACTTGATGTTACCACTCTTTGAGGTTCCAAGTATAAACTGAACCTTTTCTTTCTCTTTTAGGTTGGCAACATCATATTCATGCTTTGAAATGAGTTTGTCATTAGATGGATTAATAGTTGAGCAACTCATTCTATCAGTTGTATTGGTTCCTAGCTTACAGTAAGTCTTCATTTTTGTAGACTTATTGTTGATATCAATTTTACCCTTGATTGGTCCAAGCATCTTGCAGTCACTATCAATTAAAGTTAAATTTAGATTTTTGCTAAACACGATAGTTGAATTAGAAAGAAGTAATATTAATAACAATCTTTGAGTCATAACTAATCCTTATTTTCAAATAAAAGTAAATTCAAAGACTTATCGGTTTTAGTTAGAAAGACTTTAAAACTAGTGGAGTAGGGCTTATTCGGAAGAAATTATAGGTAAAGCACTTAGTCTATTCCAAGACTTTACAAGCTCATCACCTACTTTTGAAACTGTTTCTCCTTGCAGGGGAGTAGGGAGTTTCGCATAGTGTTCAATCATCTTGATTGAGTGATGACCAGTTATCGCTTGGGCCGCATCTAGTGTTCCCATGACTCGTCTTGATTCGGACGCCATAGAATACCTTAAGATGTGCGTAGAGCTAAAGTGTGGGTACAAGCCTGCCTTTTTAAGGGCTCTGTTGTACTGTAATTGAACTTTTCTATATCCCATTGGTTGACCTCCGACGTGAAAGAGATAATTACATCCTTCTTGAATGTCATTAATTCTCTATAAATGTAGATTTTTCACCAAATGCTGCGGGGTGTTGATTTGAATCTAAGTTTATGATAATAAGTGCTCATGTA
>LULL01000037.1_pt1 | contig 61196 bp, 66 predicted proteins | sample 728161 | NCBI WGS metagenome assembly LULL01 (sample SAMN03860290, study PRJNA289734) | marine metagenome | biome: seawater column; feature: ocean; material: water; isolation source: Red Sea water column Station 149 - depth 500m | place: Saudi Arabia: Red Sea | collected 2011-10-15 | depth 500 m
TCTCTGCAGATTGTAAAGACTTACCGGCTTGGCTAGAAATGTACACTGAAGGGAGCAATGATGAGGTGGTTTACTCAATCGGTATTAAGCAGTAGGTAAATAATCACTCTCGGAGATAAATAACAAAAAGTAAAACGTGGGCGAGAGAGACAGCTTTTTCGACCGAGATATAAAAAGACAAAGAAATAAAATATAGACGGTTTTAGAAAACCATTAATTAAATGAATAGGAGATTACACATGAAAAAATTTATTATCGGGCTAACAATTTTAACTTCCATGACTTCTTATGCATATAACTGTGAAAGTGAGCTAGAGAAAAATACAGCTTCAATGCAATCTATAACTCAGTTAGACAATGTTACGGAAGGTCAAAGGTCTATTTTATTTGAAATGAACGCTAACACAAGACAATCAATTGAGTTGGCATGTGGCTTAAAAGAGGTTGAAAAAGTTGATCCTTTGGCTGAAGTCGAAGAATCCAGACAAAAAATTCTTAATATGGAAGGCATTTCGGAGGCTCAAAGATCAATTCTTCTTGAGATGAATGCTAACACAAGAAGAGTCGTTGAGTTATCACTTTAAAACTCTAGGTAAGTGAATAGTCCCTGCTCAAAAAGACAGGGACTTAAAATACAAAAAATAATTTTGATCAAAAAAGCATGCTTTCTTGGTCAGTGAATAAAAAGACGAAAAATTTAATAACAACGGTTAAATATTGACCATTATTAACTTGCACAGGAAATATTATGAAAAAATTATTATTTGGCTTAGTTGCTATTTTATCACTTTCTTCTTTTGCACATAACTTACCAGACGATGTAATGAAAGCTGAATTAATCAAGGTTATGGTAAAACACAAAAAACCTTTTGCTTCTATCTTAAAAGAAGACCTAGAGCAAGGAGCTTTTTATACTAGTTTTGCAGAAAGACATTTAATACCAGTAGTAAATTTCTATGAGTGGGGCTTTAATGGTTATGATAACCAGTAGAGATGTTTTCATACCTAACGCAACTCACTATACGGATAGAAGATACTAAATAAATGAATACTTCTTGCTCGAAAAAGCAGGGACTTTAAATACTAAAAATCAATCTTGGTCGAGAAAAAAGCTTTTTCGGCCAAGAAATAAGAAAAGAACTTAGGGAGTAAAAAATGAAAAAGTTATTGATTATAGCGAGTTTTCTCACAGCTTCTGTTGCATCGGCAGAAATTGTTTGTGACCTCTACCAAGGTTATCCAGAAGATGCTAAAAGCGCTGATGTGATCAAAAGCTGTACAATCAATGAGACTTCTAGCTTGCATGAAAAGAACGAACTTGGATGCGGAATTCTTGAATATAATTTACAAGACAAAAGAGTTCTCGTTAAAATTACCCAAGAAGATATTGATGCAACTTCTTTAAAAATAGAAGAAGCTGTGATGTTGGATTTTGGAATTAAATGGGAAAATTATAGTGCTTTTATGCACATAAATGAGAAAGGTATCTATAACGAAGGATTTCCCATTCCCTTAGAAAACAATATGTCTCTTTATTGCCATGACTAAGATTCGTCACTGGAAACAATGTCTTTATTTTTTTTCTTCATATAAGGATCAACAATCAAAAAAACAGACCATAATCCTAACTCATAAAGACAAACCATAGGAACCCAAAGGGCCATCATGGTAACTGGGTCGGGAGGAGTCATAATTGCAGAGATGACAGCAAACCCAGTAATCACATAGCGTCTTAGCTCTGATAGTTTTTTGCTCGTCACAATCCCCATAAACCCGAGAATCAATAAGACATTTGGCAGTTGAAACAAAACACCTAAGAAGACTAAAATTTTACTTGAAAGAATAATGTAGTCTTTTAAGCTCATTGTGGCTTCTATGCCTTGCACGCCAAAATTTAAAATAGTCCCAAAAGTAAAAGGAAAAACAATAAAATACCCAAAAGCAATCCCCAACCAAAAAAGCACAAAACCAAAGAACAAAAATGGACGTATTATTTTAATTTCTTTTTCATAAAGACCTGGTTTAATAAAAAGCCATATTTGACCAAACCAAAAAGGGGAAGAAACGATTATGGCCGACCAAAAAGCTAACTGAAACTGAGTCAGGACTTTATCTAATAAACCTAAAAAAACAATTTTACCTTCAGTTCCTAAAGCTTCTCGCAATGGAGCTAAAAGAAAATTTTGCACCTCAGCGCCAAAATGATAACAAACAAAAAAAGCGACAAAAAGAATGACAATAATTCGAATTAGTCTATTTCTTAGTTCTTCTAAATGATCTGTTAAGGCCATTTCCTTCACAATTCAACTCTCCAGTTTTTTGACTATAATAATCAAGAACACCTTCTCTTTCAACAATTAACAGGACATAATATATATCGGTCGTTATAATGAAAATATGAAATTCTTATTATCAATTTTTTTAATCCTTTTTCTCTCTGTTCATGCCCAAGCACAATCTAAAGAGTTTTTAAAATGTCTTGCTCAAGAAGAACTACAATTTCATAAACAAAAGGTGGGAGGGGCTTATTATAAATTAAATCAAAAGCTTATTAGCGAATTGATCCAAATGACTAAAACACTCACCCTTAAAGAAAAATATCAAGAGCAAATCTGTAATGCACCAAAAAAACTGGTCAGTCTTACCCTACTCAAATTAATGATGATCCACAAAGAAAATCTCTTCATTTCTTATGCACCAAAAGGCGACCTTTCAATGAGATCAGTGGACAACCAAACTAAAACAGAAATTGTTCATGAGTCAATGAAAGCTTTTATTCATTTTATTAATCATCTTCAGGCCCAAACAGAGAAACCAAATTGTCTTATTACAAAAAATAAAGAATTATATAATTTATACCTTAAGGCCAGATACACTTTAGAAGATCAAGGACTCAGACAACTTATTAATGAAGTCAAAGACCTTGAAGCTATTTTTGATTTTATCTCCAATCGTAAAAATTTACTCAATTGTTAATTCAACTTCAAAAGAAAGATTTAATCTAGAAAATAAAAAGTTTATAACTTGGTTTTTAAGTTTTAAAGAATCATCTTTGTTTTTTAAATGACTCATCTTAATTTTTAAAAAAGGAAAATCAATTTTTTCTATTTTTATATCCTCAGCCGACAAAGTAAACTCTGTATAATCTGGGAATTCACTTAGTTCCTTATCTAACTGATCATACAACTCTTCAAGAGTATATCCAGCAACAAATGAGCTTTTCTCAGAAAGCTCAGTAAAACATTTATCAAATAAATTTAAACATTCCCCACAAGTCATCCCAATATTAAGCTTCTGAATTATTCTTTTTTTTTGCCCTTTTTCTGATTCGAACAAAGAATTGAGATATTTTTCATCAACCTCTTCACATGGGCAGATTAAAGTTCTTGGACTTTCGATTCTGCTGGTCTCAAGCCCTTTAACTTGTTTAATAAGGTTTTGATAAATCAAAAGACTCTGGTCCCAATAAAATGATTCCTCTAATAAAGAGTTCTTTTCACTATAAAAGACTCTAGCAAGAACACCATCAATATCATCTATCTTTTTATCTAATAAGAAGAGACCAATTGAATTCAAATATGGTTTTAAGTGCTCCTGATCAGAATTAAAAAAAATTCTAAAAAAACGATTTTCTGCATCTAGAGCAAGATAAAAACGACTCTGAAAGACTTTATAGTTAAAATCAAATTCCTTCCGATATAATTCATATTTACTATGATTAGAACTTTGGGTCATAAGGATTGTCTGGGTCTAAAGTCAAGATACGATGGCCGTCTTCTGTAATAACAATTGTGTGCTCAAACTGTGCTGAAGGTTTTTTATCTTTTGTGACAACGGTCCAATTATCCTTCAGTAACTTGCAATGTCTTTTTCCTAAGTTAATCATAGGTTCAACGGTAAATGTCATTCCAGGTTTCATCTGAACTCCAGTACCTCTTTTACCATAATGTAAAATTTGAGGGTCTTCATGAAACTCTCTACCTATACCATGACCACAATATTCATGGACTACAGAATAACCGTGATCATTTGCCATTTCCTCAATGACAGCACCAATATCTCCTATATGTGCGCCTGGTTTACATACATTTATTCCTGCCATCATGCACTCATAAGTGACCTTAACCAAATCTTGAATTTTGGGGTCAACTTCTCCAATAAAGAAAGTTCTATTTGTATCTCCATGAAAATTCTTATAGTGCGTAGTTACATCAATATTTAAAATATCCCCATTTTTCAATTTATCTTTTCGAGAAGGAATACCGTGGCAAATAACTTCATTTAAAGAAGTACAAACGGACTTTGGAAAGCCGTGATAATTTAAAGGTGAAGGATAAGCTCCATGAGAAGTGATAAAATCATGACATAATTGATTTACATCTTCAGTTGTCATACCAATTTCAAGCTTTTGTGCAATAAAATTTAATGTTTTTGCTGCAAGCTGACAAGACTCTGTCATGACTTCTATTTCACGCTTCGACTTAATTGATATCATTCAAAACTCCAATTATAACTTTATAATACCTGTGCATACTACATGGTTTAAACGAATTTCGCTAGTCTCAACTCAATTTTTGCATTAAAATCCTATCATGGAACTACAAGTATATAGAACTAGCGCGTCATCTTACCAGAACTCTGTATTTTTAAACAAAGAGCAAAAAGTCCTTGAGGGGATTCAAGGTGTAAAATATATTAATACTCTACAAGAAATTGATAAAAATATCCCCTTCGTGCTCTTAACCAATACTCATACAATCCCAAACGAATTATCAACTAGCATTCTCGAAAAAACTCAACTCATCATCCACCCAAACTCCGGACACGATAATTTTAGCCAGGATTTTGTCAAAAGAGCTGATTTTCCAATTATTCTCGGTAATCCCATTAGGGCCAATGCCGTTTGTGAATATACTTTAAGCTGCCTTTTTCAACATTTTACTAAGATCCCGAATCACCAACATTGGCCTCAGGAAAGAACGTGGAATAGAAAACTTATTAGAGACCAAAAAGTCCTTATCATTGGATGTGGCCATATTGGTAAAACTCTTTACAAAAGTCTCAGCCCCATAGCTCAACAAGTCATGGTTTATGATCCTTATGTCCAAAATGAGGTATTTCCCAACTTAATAAAAACCTGGGACACTGAAAAATTTAAAGATATCTCTGTTTTAATCATTGCGGCTAATTTAAATCCGAGTACTTATCATCTGGTAGACCAAGAGTTTTTTGGCCACCTTAGTGCTGATTGTCTCATCATCAATCCGGCCAGAGGAGAAATCATTTCTGAAAACGATCTCGTTCATTTTCTACAAAAAAATCCTAAAGCATTTTGTTTTTTAGATGTTTTTGAAAAAGAGCCTTTTAGTCCTGGGCATTTAAATGACTTACCTAATCTTAACAAAACGGCCCATATTGCGGGGGTTTTTCATAGGCTTAACCACGATATTATTTCTTTCGAGTATTTAATCATTAAAGAATTTATGGATTATAAAAAACGAGATGCTTTGAAAGATTTTCAAAAAGATTATAATGACTGTATTTTAAATGAGGAGAATTACAATAAATATGAAAAATGAAATGCTAAAAAACATACTCAAATATATGACTCCCCCTGGTAATGGTGTCTTTACAGTTCATACAGCAAAAGAAAACAAAGATATTTTACACAACAAACTCTATCAAACAGCAGATCCAAAAGTGGTTCAAGAAAAGTGGGAGAAGAGTTTAAATACATTCGAAAAAAATTCAAAAGTTTCTCTTCTTGGAGTTACCCTTGACACAGGAGGAGGAATTCAAAGAGGAGCAAACTGGGGCCCCTTATTTATTCGAACCAAGCTAGAATATAATAATCTTTTTGACCTTGGCGATATCAAAACTATACCTCACCTTCTTCACGATAAATACCTTAACACTCAAACGATAAAAAGTTGTCAGCAAAGTCTTTATCAAGAAGAAAACGAATTACCAGTAAGTGCCCTAAGTATTACAGAACATTTCTGTAATCAATTTTACCAGTCTTATCCTGAAAAAAAGTTGCTCGCTTTAGGAGGAGATCACTCAGTCAGTTATGCACTTGTAAAGCCTTGGCTTATTCATAAATCAAAACAAGGCAAAAAAGTCGCTATCATTCATTTTGATGCTCATACGGACCTTATGCAAAGCCGACTTGGAATTGATATTTGTTTTGCTTCTTGGGCTTACCATATGATTGAATATTTAGATCAAGCAGAAAATCTCATTCAACTTGGAATCCGCTCAAGTGGTCAAAATAAAGAGTACTGGGAAAACAGCCTAGGTATAAAACAATATTGGGCGGATGAGATCAATCAAAATACACAAAAAATCATTGATAAAATTATTGAGCAGATCAAAGCAAATAATATACAAGAAGTTTATATGAGTTTTGATATTGATGCTTTAGATACTGAATATGCAAGTGCGACTGGAACCCCAGAAAAACAAGGCCTATCCCCTCATGATTGTTGTCAAATTATTGATGAAATAGCCCGGCACACCCAAGTCACAGGCGCCGATTTGGTTGAAGTTGCACCTTTTGTTCAAAGCTCTAAAAAAGGTCTCTCTCCAGAGCCTGAAACGACGTTATTAAGTGCAAAAATTATAATTGATAAGTTTATCGAAGTTATGAGTTAAATCTATGGCCATTGTTTTTCCCCCTTTAGAAACAGCATCCCCTGAAGGTTTATTGGCCATTGGTGGCTCTCTTGATGTGGAAACTTTATTAACAGCTTATTCTCAAGGAATTTTTCCTTGGCCAATTTCATCAAACTCCCCTCTCACATGGTTCTCTCCTGATCCTAGAGGAATTATCAAGGTTTCAGACTTTCATCTTTCAAAGTCCTTTCATAAGTTTTTAAAGAAAAATCCCTACCAAGTTACTTTTAATCGTAGCTTTGAAGATGTTTTAAAAATGTGCGCAACGACTTTAAGAAAACATGAAACTGGAACTTGGATCACCAACGATATCATAGATGGCTATACAAATTTATTTAATGCCGGCCATGCTTATAGTGTAGAGGTCTATTATGAAAATGAACTCGTGGGCGGACTTTATGGAGTTTGTATTGGCGATTATTTTTCAGGAGAAAGCATGTTTCACACCATGACCAGTGCTTCAAAAGTGGCCCTTTATAGTATTATTGCCTTACTTGCAAAAAATAAAATTCACTGGATAGATACCCAAATGGTCACCCCAATCATTTCAAGTTTTGGCGGTAGCAATATTTCCAGAAGCAGTTTTCTTACAATGCTTCATCAAAACATCTCTTCAAAAAGAACACGAGACGAAATTTTTGCTTTTAACTTTTCTGAGTTAAATCAACTTTATCCGTTTGATATATAGCTGATAATTCAATTGCATTTACATAACAAACGCTAGCACAAAGACCACATTGAGTGCATTTAGTCGTATCAAGATAAAAATGCAGAGGAGCCTCTCCGGTAACTAAAGAACTAGGAAAATTAATCATATTTGGTTTAACAATTTCAATCGCTTTCGTCGGGCATACGTTTTCACACAATTTACAACTTGTGCACAAAGTATTCTCAGCTTTATCTAGAGTCAGCTGAGGATAGTTTAACTTAAAAAATTTTTTTAATTTTTTACTATCATAATAAACTTTTTTAATTAAAAACCTTTGGCCAAAGTCTAGTGTAATTACGTTGAACATGCGTAGCCATTTTTTTAGAAGCGGAAACTTTTCTTTATATTTCAAATTAACTAGCATTATTTTTCTACCTCTTTAAGATTTACATCTAAAATAGACCATAAAGGCATAACCTTATGCACTTCATTTCCTTTAATAATCTTTTTAAATAACTCTACTAAAGCTGCTGAATCACTATGCATATGGAATCTTTCAATTTTACTATCACGACATTCCAAACCTAAGCTCAATAGGCCATGACTTCCTTCAATGATTTTATGATTTAACATTTCAGGAAAAATCATCAATTTTTTTACTGAATCGAAATATGTTTTCTCATCTAGTTCCTTCTGCCCTTGCTTCATTTCTAAAAAAGCTGCTCTATCTTTAAGTAAAATACTCCCTGTAGGTAAATTATCTAAAACTTGAATAATGATTTTTATCGACTGAAATATTTCTAAAACTCGAACAGTCAAGAGATCATACCCACTCCCTTCAACTCCAATAGGGATATCAAAGTCAATATCTTCATAAAAATAAAAAGGAAAAGCCTTCCGATAATCGAGATTAATCCCTACTGCTCTAGCAAGTGGTCCACTTAGACTCCATGTTGAAGCTACTCCCTTTGACATCAAACGAAAGTCAAAAGCACTTTTTACATATTGGCTTTGAATAAGATTTCTATAACTTTGATTCAGTGACTTTTCTAGCCAGACAAGTTCATTAATGGTTCTTGAAAGCCAAACTTGCCCAATATCTTTAACAACTCCACCTAAACGAATACTACCCTTTAGATATTCATTACCGGAATAGCTCATCATTAGAGATTGAACTTTTTTAAGCCACACAAGAGCATTCATATACAAGGATTCTAATTGAAACTCTTCACTAATATTTTTCAAGAACTTAATATGCTCTTGAATTCGATTTAATTCCAACAAAACCATTCTAATCGCTTTGGCCCTATCACTGATTTTTTCATCAAAAGAGTCTTCAAGCAAAGTTGATAGAAGAAATGAAATCTCACAACTACGATTTGGGAAATAACTTTCAATTAGAGAAAATGCTTGATTCAAATGAGATGCTTCTAAAATTTTCTCAATTCCGACATGAAAGAGGCCTTTTTGAATATGACACTCACTTACCAAATTATTTTTAAGTTTAATATCTAATTTACATAAGTTTCTTTTTAAAAGATTTTCAGATAAAAGTTCCAGGTTAAAGCTCTGATCTGAGCTCAGATTATTTATTCCTACAACTTGACCTTGAAAGTTTTTTCTTAGAGGATAATTTCCCTCTGAAAATTTATAAGTTGGAAAGTATTTACGTGTAAATTTTACTCCAAATAAGTCTGTAGCCTCTTGTTCTAAAACTCTTGCATTCCTCCAAATATGGGATATTGAACTCACCGTCTGGGAAGGATTAATTAAAAAAGACAAGCTAAACTTACGCCTTTTCTCTAGCTCAAGAAAAACATATTCCATCACCAGCCCATTATTTGTTGCAAGCTCATCTCTAATAAAAAGATCAATAAGCCAAATATAAGAATTTTCACTTTTTAAAGCAAAACAAGTTTTCTCAAACTCATGAAACGAGCAATGATAACGATTATAACTTGAACAGGACTCATCCAAGCTCATATTTAAATGATCAAAAATGCTTTTATTCATGAATTCCATACTTCGCTTCAACTATTTGCTTAACTAATTCATTTATATCTATTGGAAATTTTTTATACACAAGATCAACATCAAGAACATCATCTATATTTTTTGAAAACATATATGAATTTGAAAGCTCTGGGGGATTTAAACTCCCTAAAATTTGTACAACAAACCTTTTTTTCTCATCCATTTGGGTATACTTTTCTTTTATACGCTCAACTTGAAAAAGATTTACTGGGCCTATAATTAACATTAAATTTGCTGGTGTTCGTTCTGAATCCTCCAAGTCAACAAAACTATCACTGTACTCTCTAAAGTCAAAATTCATTTCAAAGGAGTCTAAAAGATCATTTCCCCAAAAGCTTACACAAAAATAATGATGATTATTTAAATCACTTATTTTCTTTTGAATTTTTTCTATTATCGTCTCTATCATTATAAATTTTCTTTTGTAGATTTTTTCAAGACTGATTTTGGCTTCCACATCACGGCGTCATAAAAAGGAAGTTGCTGGTTGTCATTTTGAGTCAAACACTTCCCCGCCAAACTTGTTTTTTTAACCCAAGATTCTACTCTTGTCCTACGTCCATCAAAACTTTTACTCATTGAAATATACTCATAGCTTGTCATTTTCTTTCGGGCCCTTTTTTCTAATAATTTTGGAGCTGAAGCAAAGGCCTGATCAATATTTTCACTCAAACAGTTTTCAAAAAACTTTCCCTCTTTGTTTTGCTTATCTCTTGTTCTCTCAAACCACTGATTTGATTCACAATTATAAGTATAACCTAATTTATGAACTAAATGAAGCGCAGTATAATAAGTTAAAAACCAATGTTTTTGTGGATTTTTTTCAATCTCAGAAAAACTAATATACTTAGTACAAACACCATATTGATCATAAAATTTATTAAATGAATTAGTAAATCTTTGATAAAAAAATGTACCTTTTTTAAAATTCTGATTTTGTCTTAATAAATCTTGTTGAGCTCGAGAAAGACTTTTAAGCTTAAGCTCCACAGCGGAGTCCTGATAAACTTTTTCCCACAAATAATTATATATTTTTTGACAACTTTTGCGCATTTGTTTTAAGTCTGACCATTTAAGTCTTTTGGTTTTTTCCTCCAAATACCTCCAGGCTTGAACCTTAGGCATAATTGCTCCTAAACGATAAGCATGATAGCGCTTTTTAAATACCTGGTTATAACCACGAGAATACAAAAGAAAGTTTTCAACTTTTTTCCATTCTTGGGTTTGCCTTAAATCATAGATATTTTCAATGGCCTTAAATTTTTCATTATTTTCAATTATCCCAACTAAGATGACGCTTGATCTCCACCTTTGGGAGTTAGCACAATTTCCAAAGGGGCAATAATGCTCAATAAATGCCCCAATAATTCTTGTTTCAAAAAATTGATCTGGTCGATATTTTTCAAGTTGTTTATTTTTTCCAAAGATCATTATTCTTTGGGCTTCACCTAAATGATTAATAACTTTTGGTAAAATACCAAAGCTTACTGGAGCTTTGATCAAAGTATCTGAATTAGACTCAAGACCATTATCAGCTTCACAAAAACCATGCTTTTGATAAAATTGACCTGAAGCAATATGAACTCCGTAAAGAAATTGGCTTGAAAGAGGAGTTGTGACCATCACTCGTACTCGTTGAGAACGTCGCTGCTCATTTAAGTCTACATCATAAAACTTATGAATAGGAATCAGCCTGTTAGCACTTGAAAAATTATCCCCCTCCCCTGCAGCAAACCATTTAGGAGAAATTTGACTTAAACTCATGGCCCCCTCCATAAAAAGATGAGCGGGAGCTGACTTATCCTTATATTGGCTACAACTGAAGACAAAAAAGAAACATAAGCTTATTCTCATTGTTTTTTTAAAATCATAATTCATTTTTTATTGACTAACCCTCCGTATTCCTACAAAATGATGTCTCAACTAATTTGCTCGGGTGGTGGAATTGGTAGACACAAGGGATTTAAAATCCCTCGGCCATCTATGGCTGTGCGGGTTCAAGTCCCGCCCCGAGCACCAAAGCTTTTTCATATTTTCTCTCACAAATTTTCATTCGTCACATAGATTTTTTTCAACTTAAGGAAGATAACTCCTTGCGCAACGAGAAAGAGAGTATCTTTATGAAAAACGGCTCATGACTTTACGAACTCATTTACATACTAGATAATTACGTACAACTACTTAATAATAAAGGATTATTCATCAATGGAAAAAATTTCAGCAATCATTCCTTGTTTTAATGAGGAAGTAAATATTAAAGACGCAATTGAATCTTGCCTTTTTGCTGATGAAATTATTGTTGTCGATTCATTTAGTACCGATAGAACAGTTGAAATCATTAAAGAATACCCCCAAGTCAAACTCTTACAGCATGAGTATATACACTCGGCAGCACAGAAAAACTGGACAATTCCTCAGGCCACGCATGATTGGATTTTTCTCCTTGATGCAGATGAAAGAACAACTCCTAAACTTATTGAAGAAGTCAAAAAGATTGTCGCCCAAAACCCTGTAGAAGTTGCATTTTGGATTGGACGTGACAACTATTTTATGGATAAAAAGCTTAACCATGTTTGGAAAGGAGATGCGGTCATCCGCTTATTTAGAAAGTCTAAATGTAAATATGAAGACAAGCATGTTCATGCTGAGGTTTTAGCTCAAGGAAAAGTCGGAAGACTCCAAAACAAACTTATCCATGATACTTATAAAGGAAAAGGTTTGGAAGCCCATCTGGTCAAAGGAATGCGATATACAACTTGGGCCGCTCTTGACCGTGTAAATAAGATCAAAAAAGTGACTTTATACCACTTACTGATCAAACCCTTTTTTGCCTTTCTTAAACGTTATGTTTTACAGCTTGGTGTACTGGATGGAAAACCAGGATTTATCATTTCATGTATGGGAGCATGGAATGTTTTCATTCGAAACGTAAAAGTTTGGAGGATGCATCAAGGTGAAAAGTTTCCAACAAAACTCAAAAAATAATGAAAACAAAAAAAATTATTTTTTATAATTCAAATAAAGTATGGGGTGGCGGGGAGAAATGGCATTTCAATATGGCATTGGCCCTCAGAAAGCTTGGCCATGATTGTCTCTTACTGACCTACCCTAATAGTGAATTGCAAAAAATGGCCATTAAGAATGGTATCCAAACTTTTCCCATTAAGACCTCTAATTATTCGTTTCTAAATCCACTTCACTATTTTAAACTTCAAAAAATTTTTAAACAATTCCATCCTGATGCTATATTTTTTAATCTTCCCAGCGACGTTAAAGCAGCGGCTTACCTGGCCAAAAGATTAAAAATCTCCAAAATTGTTTATCGTAGAGGGATGCCTCATCCCATCAAGAAAAATCTTTTAAATTCCTTTGTCTATCAGCAATTGACTCATATTATAACCAATTCTGAAGAGGTAAAAAAATCAGTTATTCAGTTTTTTCCAGAACTGTTAAAAAAATGCGTTATTATTTATAATGGAGTCAATCCTAGACCATATGAAAAAAAAGTTTTAAGTCCTAAACTTAGAGTCGGTAATTTAGGAAGACTCGTCGAACAAAAAGGTCAACAGCACCTCGTAAATGTCGCCAAATATCTTCGTGAGCAAAATATTGATTTTGAACTTCTTATTGGCGGAAAAGGTCCTAAATACGATGAACTGGCTCAAAAAATTAAAAATGAAAAACTTCAAGGCCAAGTCAAACTTTTAGGACATATTGATCCCCATCATTTTTTTTCTCAAATAGATTTATTTTTATTTCCAAGTCACTTTGAAGGTTTGGCAAATGCACTCATTGAGTCACTTAATTATAGCACACCGGCCATTTGCTTTAAAACAAGTTCTATGCCAGAAGTCATCCAACACAAAGTAAACGGTCTACTCGTACCTCCCTTGGATGAAGTTGCCATGGCAAAAGCTATTATTCGTTTAAAAGATGATCCTAAATTATATGAAAAAATACAATCTATGACGCTTAAGACTGTCCATGATAAATTTATCTATGAAAAAGCTATCAAACAAGTTGAGGCGATTATAAATGAATAAAAAAATCTTAATTATCCAAACGGCTTTTATTGGTGATGTTATATTGGCCACCAGTTTGATTGAAAAGCTCAAAGAGTTGCGACCACAGCTTCAAATCGATTTCTTACTGAGATCAGGAAATGAAACACTACTTGAAACATCTCCTCATATTAGAAAAATATGGATTTGGAATAAAAATAAAAATAAATTTTTAAATCTTATCAAACTTATTTTTCAAATCAGAAAAGAAAAATATGATTATGTTATCAATATTCAACGTTTCTTAAACTCAGGCTTAGTCACAAGTTTTTCAGGAGCAAAATGCAAAGTCGGCTTTAGCTCAAACCCACTAAGTTTATTTTTTTCACATAAGGTTGAACACAAAATTCCTCATGGAACTCAAGAGGATTTTTTTCATGAAGTTCAAAGAAATTTTCAATTGGCCCAAAAATGTTTCACTGACCTCCAAATGCCTAAGGCCAAAGATCTAGCTCCCAAACTATATTTCACTGAACAAGATTATAGCAAAATAAAAAAATTAGCTTCACAAGATAAATATTTTGTTATTGCCCCAGCAAGTGTCTGGTATACAAAACAATGGCATATTTCGAAATGGACTGAATTAACTCAGAAACTCACATCAATTGCCCCAGTTTATATTATTGGTGCCCCCTCAGATCAAAAATTTGTTCTTCCTTTAACAAATATCCCTGAGACGATAAATGTTTGCGGGAAATTAAGTTTAAGAGAGTCTGCACTTCTTATGCAAAATGCACATCGTGTTTTCGTCAATGACTCAGCTCCTTTGCATCTGGCCAGTTCAGTAAACGCCAAAACGACGGCCATTTTTTGCTCAACTGTTCCGGAGTTTGGCTACTCTCCTTTGAGTGCCAACTCAACTATCATTCAACGAAATCCCCGTCTTGAATGCATGCCTTGTGGTCTTCATGGCCATAAAAGCTGCCCTCAAGGTCATTTTAAATGTGCTCTTGATATTGAAACAACTAAAGTCCTTAAAACTGTTGAATCTTTCGAAAAGTAATATTGAGCCTTTCGGTATGAACTTTTAATCTTTTTGGCAAAGAATGTTTCCAAAACTCTTGGGTCTGCCCTTGCATGATTAGTAAATCACCACAACTGAGTTCTATTTTAACCTTATGTCCTTTTTGATGACGAAAAAAAAAGTCTCGTGTCGCTCCAAAGCTTAATGAGGCAATCAGTGGCTTCACCCCTAATTCTTTTTCATTATCTGAATGCCATGACATATGATCAGTACCAGTTCGATACAGATTAACGAGAGCTGAATTAAAATAGTCTGGCCTCTCTAAAAAGGTTTCAATTTCTTGCTTTAAAGACATAACACTTGGACTCCAGCCAACAGCTTGCATTAGTATATTAGAATAGCAATACTTAATCCCTTCGTCTCCCTCCCAAGCCACTTTCCTAGCTTGCTGATAAGTTTTTCCAAACATTTTTATTTTATCATTGCGCCATTTGACTTCTTGCTTGATTTGCTCCAGTAAATTTTGTTCTTGAAATAAACCTTTATAAAGATAAGCTTCTCCATCATATGGTAATAAATTATTTGCTAAGGATTTCAACTTCTACTCGCCTATTTTTCTGTGCCTCTTCAGAGTACTGATCATTCGTAAGATGAATAGGGCGGTTTGCTCCATACCCTAAACACTGCAAGCGTTCAGGAGCAATACCATATCCCTCTAACATTTTACAAACTGCTTTGGCCCTTCTTCCCGACAAATTATATATATCATCGGCTTTTCCTTGCTCTATAGCTTTTTTCGTTTCATAAATATGCCCAGAGACCTCTATTGTTACCTTGGGATTTTTCATCAAAAACTTTGCAAGGTCTGCTACTTCCCGACTGGCATAAGGCTCTATAGGACGCTCTGTTCCTGGATAAAAATGAACATTTTTGAGGCGAATACGACTTCCGACTTTGTAGTCCAAATAAATTGGATTTAATTGTTCACTTTGATCGTTCACAAAGGTATTTTTTATTTGCTCCACTTTTTTATTTAACTCAGAAACTTTCATTTTCTGCTGCTCTAATTGACGTTCAAGTTGTTCTTTTTCATTTTTAGCAGTTTCATTTGCTCTAGCAAGATCTACTTTCAAAGACTCTATTTTCATTTTATAGGTTATTTCATCTTCAAAAGATCCTTGATTTTCTTTTAATCTCATCATTTGGGTCTTAAGCTCAACAATCTCTTTTTGTAGCTGACTTATATTATTTTTTAACTTAACTTCTTGATTAGAATCAAGCGTCATCATATTACTTTTTTGCTTGGCCACCTTTAAATTTCCAGCGGCTTCATTTTCTTTTTTTTGATTCACCAAAGCAATGATCGCCACAATAAGAAAGACTCCAAGTCCAGAAGCAAATAAGTCGACAACCGAGGCTGAAAAAATATTAACTTCTCTATTCTTCTTTGAACGCAACATTATGCTCTCTCAATAATTTTATTGATAAGATTATCTAGAATGTATTTTCCATAGTCATTAATCAAATTCTCTTCTTTGGCTTCAAGATGTTGGGTAAAAAACTGTAAGATAACCGATAAAACAAGGGCCAATAATGTCGTATTAAAAGCAATCCCAAGACTTGAGGCCATATTTGTTAAAAGTTCAGGATCATCAAGGCTCCCTCCCCCTAGCCGGCTTACGGCCAAACCAATACCATAAACAGTCCCCATAAAACCGAGAGAAGGAATAAGCCAAATGAGATATTTAAGTTTATTATAACGTAACTCTACAGTATGCAAAAATAACTCTAATTGTTTTGAAAGAAAGTCAGAGGTTAAAGCAATAGAATGATTAGTTCTAAACTGTAACCCAATCTGGAGAATCATATAAGGAAGTATTCCCATCTTATCATTTGAATCTAGTTTTGATTTTTTAATAATCTGAGTTAAAACATGGTCATCAATAATGACTTCGAACTCTTGAGGCAGATAATCATTTTTCTTATATGATTCTAATTGCTCAATCTCCTTTTTCAATCTAAAAATATGCATCATACCTAATAAAAAAAAGACCCACATTATATCTTGAAATGTTAAAGACAGGTTTAAATTCGTTTTGCCAATAAACATATTTGACCAAAAATCTGGTAAGAGACTAAAAAAAACATTGAGAATAATAACTCCCAAGCTCCCCATCACAAGATATTTAAAAATAAGTTTATAATCAGGCTGACTCATCAAGAATAGCTCCACAACAATCACAGTGAATTTTGGCCTTTGAGAGAACTGTTCCACATTCTGAACATCTGCGTAATCCAATATTTTTTACTCTCTTAGCAATATCTTTTTTGTCTTTCTCTCTTAATAAAATAAAATCATCAATTAGTTTTTTAACTTCAATAGGGCCAAAGGAATGACCTAACCGAATTTGAGTTTCTGGCTTAATTTTCGCACTCTTAATGCGTTTAAATTCTCCATTATGTAATACGAAGGTTCCTTTAGAGGAATTAAGGTCCTCTATTAAAACACTTTCCTCAGAGAAGTATATTTTAACATGAACACGACTTATAGAATGATCATCAATTTTAACGTCACAGCCCGAACTACTTCCTACTGTGAATTGATAAGTCTCTGATGTTGAGAGCATAGAAAACCTCTTATAAATACATTTTACTCACTCCATTATCGGTCATTTAAGCGTTTCGCCTTACTTCCCTATCTAAGTGTCTGATTTCACGATAAAGAGTAGCGAAAAATGATGGCAAAATAATGATATACACTTTGTTTTTGCTGCTATTAACAGAAGTTAAATACATTTATCTCGCAAGAGGATAAAACTTTTAGATAAAAATTAAAGCGAGGAGATTATGCAAGCCGTGGCCAATATACGATTGTTAAGACATCAAAAAGAAATGTTAAAAACTATTTTTCAAATTTTTTTCAAATGGCTAAGACCATCTAAAGGTGCCATTCAGCTTAGTAAGCTACAATGCTCAAATCACAATATTCTCCCCAAAGAAAAAATAGTCCTAGCTTACCATCAGTGGCTTCAATGTCATCAACGTTATCATAAAACGATTGCTCCTCATCTTTTTCCACTTTGGTCTTACCCTAATCTCTTTAAACTTGGAGAAAAGCTCAATTTACCTTTACACAAAGTTCTCAACCAGGGATGTAAAATGATTATTAATCACGATATTCCCTTAAACTCTCCCCTCAATACAAAAATTGAAATATTCGATATGAAAGACTTACCTAGTAAATATCGCATCAATCAACGCATCACCACGTCCACAAAGGATCACCATGATGCACTTATCTCAGAAATTTACGCCGTTATTCTTAAAGACACTAAATCCATTCTTTCTAAAAAAAGAAAGTCATCAAAAATTGATACTGATAGCTTAACTTTCCTAGCACGTAAAAAAATTCAAAAAGCAGATGCGCAAAGTTATGCTTATTTATCTGGAGACATAAATCCAATCCATTTAAGCCAAAAAATTGCCAAGCTTATGGGTCTGAAAGGTTCTATAATGCATGGTTTTGGGCTTTTTGCTATGATTTATGAAATCTTAAAAGAAAACAATTTCAATGTGACAGAAATAGATATTAAGTTTTTAGCTCCCGTTTACCTAGAAAATGATATTGAAGTCTTTATTCAGGCCAAATCTGAAAATCAATATCAATTAAGAGTCTTAGACTCTGAACATAAAGTCACCCACTTAGGGGGAAGCTTTAAAATCAAATATTAATCTAAGCGCCTAGCTTAAAACGAAGCATAAAAAAAGGGAAGTCTATTGACTTCCCCTAACCAAAACTATTTGAGTCATAACCTATAAAACTGATTCTGGCAGGTTTGATAGTTACAAACCCAGTTCAAAGCTTTCTAAGTTAAGCTCAATTATATTGAAACTTTTCTTTTTAACTAACTTTTAAGTGCGAAGTTATTTAACTCAATTTCATAAAAAAGAAAAGATTTTTTTTAAAAAAAGTGTAATTTTTTATTGGCTAACGCAATAGATTCGTAAAGTTTCATTACAGTTTTTTGGAATTGCTTCTATCCACTCAGATGTGGCACTGGAAGATTGGCCAGAAAAGCCAGATTCAGAAACTAAACTACTAGTCCAACTTGAACAATTCGTATTCAAACTGCCTCCATCACTATCAGTTCCACTCCAAACATTATCGTTTACAATATTACCATTTTCGTCCAAATTAATTTCATTAAGGAGGTCAGTCGAGTCAGTATTCCAAAGTGCTGAGCCAGAGTTTGCCACCAGATTTTGCTGACCAGAGGCATCGACAGTATAAATTGCCCCAGAAAACACCAAACGCTCATTTTTAGCGGAGTTCGTATTATCACTAATGATAGCAGAGTAAGTTCTCACCAGCCCCGCTTGAGAGGCGAGATTTTTACAAATTGAGTCCGCTCCTGAAGTTCCCCCCAAGTTTCCAGTATGAGTACTAGAACTGACAAAGATTCGATGAGAACTAACAGAAACCCCATCACTGCCTTCACCATCACCAGCTGCTTCTCCACAGGAAGTTATGATTAAACTCAAACTTAAATAGATCAATAAATAAAAAAACTTCATCAAATTAAGTATAGTCACAAATAAAGAAAAGGGCAAAAAACTGCCCTTTTCTTTATTATTCATCGCTATAAATATTTAGTTTTATGGAACTCTGGCAAACCAACTGATGGCATTTCTATAAGCAGCTTTAAGCTCTCCATACAGCCACTCTGTTCTTTCTTCACCTTGAAGTTCGACATTCTTAACTTGCCATGGTTGCCAATAAAAAACACTCGACTTTATTACATAGCAATCTTCGGCCATTTGATGTTCTCTATAATCACTATATTTAAAAACTTCCGGACACGATTGCTTACTTTTGATAAATCGATCCGTCCACTCTCTTTCACTTTTTGGCCCATCCGTAAAGCTTCTATCTAAAACTCTTAGATCATGGTTAACCGTAATATAAGGAGCAATATGAAACCACCATTTATAATTATAATTTCGAATATATTTCTTAGTGAAAAAAAGCCAAATTTTACCAACTTGAATTTTTCTTCCCTTTATATATCTTTTATTTAATTCCCAGGCCCAAACATGAGCGCGATTAAAACATTGTGAACGAGATTTAGTGTCAGTTCTCATAGTTAAAAAAAGGTTTTTAGCAACGGCTTCAGATTCTACATTTGTAACATACGCATTTTTTAAGCTGGCCGTATTTTGTTCTCTATTTTTTTGTAATTCAAAATTCGACTTTATTTGATGAATTTCTTCCCTAAGAATTTTATCTGTTAACTGAACAGACTTAATTTGGCTTCTTTTTCCTAGGATATCATCAGTAGTGGTATCATTTTCGATTTTAAGATCAATCGCCACTCGATTTTCTAAAGCCTGGTATGAAAGCTCAATTAATTTTCTTTTACTCTGGTCAATTTCATAAATTCGCCCATCTGTGGCATAAATAAGATAAACTCCATCACTAGCAATTGGTTCATCAATTTCAACAACTCCAACTTCCTGTGCATAGACATGAAACACACTTAATAACATTACTAAAACAAGATTGAACATTCTCATTAATACTTCTCCCTTAGAAAAAAAATTAAGAATGTTCTAGATTTTCTTTAATTGAATGACAAATGAGCTTTGAGTTCCTTGTAAAAATTACCTTGACGCGGCTAACAAAAAAGGTCTTTGCTATAAATTTCTTTATAACAAAGAGCCTCCCTTTAGAACTATAAATTATTTCATTATCTTACGAATAATAAATCATAATAAGTTGGAAGCGGCCAATGATCCTCGGCTACATTTTCTTCTAAAAAGGCTATATCTTCAGCCATTTCTTCTGAGAGCGGTAATAATTCATTTGCAATCTTTTCAGCATCTTGAATTTCTTCACCTAACTTTTCAACTTCCTTCATCAGCTTTTCTGTTTTTTCATATAATGAAGTAGTTTTATCATTGATTTGCTTAAGTAAAATAGTATCAACTTTAGCTTCAATACCAACATCTTTCTGTTCATCAATTGAGTTGGCCAAAACACCTTTGTATTCAATCGTTGCAGGAAGGATATCTTTGTGAATGAGATTGACAAGCGTTCTAAACTCAATAATTCTGTGCTTACAATATCTTTCTACTCTAACATTAAAACGCATTGTCAGTTCATTTTCAGAATATATACCCAATTTTGTTAAGAAAGTATTTTTCTTAGAATCAGCAATAAGTTTAAGAGCATCTGCAGAAGTTCTTAAATTTGGTAACCCTCTTTTTTCAGCTTCTTCTTCCCATTCTTTAGAGTATCCATCTCCATTAAAAACAACTTTTTTAGCGTTATTATAAAGGTCTCTAGTTATGTCAATTAAGACTTCATTGACTTCTTTACCTTCACCTAACTCTTTTTCAATTCTCTCATTCATATCATTAAGGACATCAGTCACTGCACCATTTAAAATGGTCATAGGAATCCCAACATTTTGAGAAGACCCGACCGCTCTAAATTCAAACTTATTTCCAGTAAAAGCAAAAGGTGATGTTCTATTTCGATCAGTATTATCTCTAACAAGTCTGGCCAATTGGTCAGCACCAAGATCTAAAAAGCCTACATCTTCCTCTGTATATTTTTTACCTGCAGCATAAGCTTCTAAAATTTTAGTTAATGTATCTCCTAGGAAAATTGAGATTATACTTGGTGGAGCTTCGTTTGCCCCTAAACGATGATCATTTGAATGTGAAGCAATTGCTGTTCTCAAAGAGCCACCATGTCTATTTAAGGCTTCACAAATAATTGCAACTGTGGCCAAAAAACGATAATTTGTATGAGGGCTATCAGTTGGCTCCAAAAGGTTACCCGCTTTAGATGATCCCATAGACCAGTTTAAATGCTTCCCTGAACCATTAATCCCTGCAAAAGGCTTCTCATGTAACAAACAAACAAATTCATGTTTAATGGCCACTGATTGAAGGACTGACATAACCATTTGATTTTGATCAACAGCAACATTTCCACTATTAAAAATTGGTGCTATTTCAAACTGCCCTGGTGCAACCTCATTATGTCTTGTTTTTGCTGGAATACCTAAACGATAAAGTTCAACCTCTACTTCTTGCATAAAGGCCATAACCCTCTCTGGTACAGTTCCAAAATAATGATCTTCCAACTGTTGATTTCTAGAAGTTCCCGCACCAAATAATGTTCTCCCTCCCATCACAAGGTCAGGTCTTTCGAAGAAAAGAGCTTTATCGACCAAAAAATATTCTTGTTCACATCCACAACTTACATCCACATGAGTGAACTTATCTTCTTCTCTACTCTTACCACTCGTTAAGTTTAAAAATTTCGTAGCAGCATTAGAAAGTTGTGTAATCGATCTTAATAAAGGAGTTTTTATATCTAAAGCATCTCCCAAATAAGATACAAAAGCTGTAGGTATCGTTAGTGTTTTTCCATTCTCATGAGACTTTAAAAAAATAGGAGAAGTTAAATCCCAAGAAGTATAACCTCTCGCTTCGAAAGTAGAACGAGAACCTCCATGAGGAAAAGAAGAAGCATCTGGCTCTCCTTGAGTAAGTTGAGAGGCAGATAGCTTTTCAATCGGTTGGCCGTTTTCAATTGATAAAAAAGCATCATGTTTCTCTGCAGTAGCTCCCGTCATTGGTTGAAACCAATGAGTAAAGTGAGTCGCTCCCTTACTTGTGGCCCAATTTAAAACTGCATTGGCAAATTTATCGGCCATTTCTTTTGTTAATTTTTTCTTTTTTAGTAAGACGTCTTGAATATCAGCCTTATCTTGCTTTGTAAGAATTTCTGACTTAGAAAAATCAAAAACATTCTCTCCAAAATATTCACTAACTCTTAGGGGGTTTCCATTTACATCACATGGAACTTCAAATTTCCTGGTTGGAATTTTAAATGTTCCCATTTTTGCTTGAACACGAACCGCTTTTGTCATTGTTTACTCCTTCCTTGATATATAAACACTTTTCTTAAACCTTCGGTGTACGATTTTATTATAGTCAATTTTAACTTTTTTCATATGTTAAAATTTAGATTTTTATTGAAAGTCCTTACGAAGTGCATTAGCGCAGAAGGCAAATCTTTTTTCGTCCAATACAAACCAAAATAGTTACGGATGTTTTGATTAATAAGGTCATCTTCTGGATTTAAAATTTCACGCTCTATTAATACTTGCGTGTTAGTTGAGCATTTTCCTGCAATAGAAACATTAGTCTCATAAGGCATAAAAGCAATACAACCATAAGGCTTATGACCTAAGCCAATTCCGCACCCTTTTACTCCATTTTTATAGAAAGGACATGTATAATATCTTCTGAGTTCTTTGTCTCCACTTATATAAACCTCACGATCTAAGCGAAAATCCTTAATATTCTTTTTAAGCTTTTCAACTAAACTTTGATTTATAAGATTATTATTTAATAAATAAAAATAGACATCTAAAGCCTCTAGTGGAGTCACTCTCATTGAATTATAGGAATAAGTACAACAATGGCCCTTACAATTAAAACAATCTTGCTGTTTTGAAATTTTTTGATGCATTTGTTCGATTAGAACTTTACGTCTAATTTGTGCTGTATTTTCAGCATAACCAATATCTTTGATAAAGTTTGTAAGTTTCATCTTTATTAATTTCACTTAGGTTTGACTTGGATGATCTCAATTTAGCATAAAGCAAAATCCGAAGCAAGCATCAAAAAAACAACTAATTAGATACTTAATATCTCTATAAAATTTTCAATTTCAAACTTCAATAAACACCAAATGAAAACACTTTGCTATAAGATATGAAGGAGATTTATCCATGAATTTAAAAAAGTTTACTATTATTACTCGCAATGAAGCTCAGCAAATTGATGAAAAGACAAATATCTTAATCAATTTAGAGCATATTGTTTCTGTAAAGCCCATAAAACTATCGACTGCAAAAAGAGAAGTTATTGATGGGTATTGGATTAGACTTTCAAATGGAAAAAAATATCGCGCTATCCAAGTTCCTAAGCTTATTCTTGAAGAACTCAATCAAGATCTTCCAGCCATTAAAAAAAGTGATGAATTAAACAGCTCATTTAATTATCAATAGAGAAACTACTTAATCCCATGGCTCTCCCTCTGGCTCACATTCAACTGTAGGGTCCCGCCAGCACTCTTCACATTTATACGGATAGTCTGAGCTACCTGATTGCTCATTAATAGTTCTTAACATTGTAGCTATAGTTGTGCGTGAAATATCTGCTGCCTTATTTCTTTTTAAAATAAATTTTGCAAATCGCCAGATTGAGCTAAAGTCTGATGTACTTGGAACCTCACTATATTTCACCAAATATTGAAAAATCGGTTTGGCCAACAAACGAGCAATAATTTTATTATTTACAATACCTTCCACCAGCGCAATTAAAGCCCCTTTATAGACTGAATAATAGGCATTAAGCACTTCGTTTTGCCCATTAGAATTATATGCATCAATATTATTATTCTGATCTAAATCAAATCTTAAAAGAGTGGATTCAACATTCAATAGTCCTGCGAAAACAGCAAAAGCATCATTAGCTTTTAGATACACCTCTTCCGTCTTTTCCGGATCATAATACATACATGAGCGAGTAAAGGACTCTGTTTCTGTAATAAAGGCCATAAACTCCTCGGAGTCCGTAATAGGATCGCCCTCAGGAATATCCGCAGTTAACTGCTGAAGATATTCATAGAGTAAAGGCATATACTCTGCCAAAGAACGCCCATCTCCTGGTATTTTAGTTTCAATGACCTTAATAAAATTTCTTCTAAAACATGCAGGTGATATTCGATCATACTGATCTAAACTATCTTGACAAAGGCCAAGCATTGTATCCGTAAAAAAGTCTTTAACCTCAACTGCTGTTAAGAGTCCAACTAAAAATTCAGTCAACTCTGGAATTTCCATACATACTGTTGCTGAGCTACAACCATCTGATTGGTATTGAAAAAGTGTAGACATTAAAACTAAATTATTGGCAACCCCTTGAACTTCCCCTCCTCCTTTTCTTCCAATACTAATAATTCCCTGGTCTTTAAGAAACCATTTAAAGTCATCAATCATGGTGACTGTTTCATCTAGGGTCATATCATAACCCCCTCGGGCCTGAGGGTTTTCTTTACCATAATAGCTCATCGCAATTTTAAGCACGTACTCGATACTTGCTGTTTGAAAGAAAGAATTAGCATTACGATAATACTCAAAAGTATAATAAGGAGAAGTAACATTCCCTTTTATATATTTATAGTTATGAACGATTTGAGCAAAGTGGTCTAAGAATATTTTTTCCCTTGAGTTTGTTACGGGAAAGTCACTAAAGTCATGGGAAATGGGATCAGGGCTATCCAGTTCATCGCGATAAAAATCATAAACTCGATAGAAAAGATTAGCCTCTGAGAGGACTTCATCAACATGATCTAAAGCCAAATAAACTTCTTGTGCTAAAAAGTCTTCATGGGAGTTCCCCAAAAAAATATTTTTTAACTGCATTAATTCTCTGGGATATTTAGAAATATCTACAGGTAAAAAATCTGGTGCAAGATTACTCAATAAATCAATAATATTATAAATATTAAATACACTTTCTTGTGAACCATCATTAAAAAACAATGTGTTTCGAAGAATATCAATATCGTTTAGAAAAATTTTAGTCAAAGTCTCCTGTTCGTTTTGAAATTCGTAACTATCGACCTTGGCCACATCAAAAGCAATTTGAGCCAAGATTGGAAAAACATCAAGACCATAAACAAACTCTTCATGAGTTAAACTCCATATCTCTCCACCTAAAAAAACTCGTTTTAAAAACATAGCACTTCGAATATCTCTTAAAGTCTCAGGCTCATTTTTAAAAAAGTTAAAAATAAATTTCTCTATATCGATAAGGTCAAGGTCTTCCCTATTACCTCTATAAATAGATTTAAGCTTACTCGCAATCAAAGTAAAATCATTATAAACAACTTGTCGCTCTCTTAAATGTCGCGAATAATTAACATCATCTTTAGAAGAAAAAAGTTTATAAATTTTCCATATATGTTGATTAAAATAGACTAAGAAGTCCAAAAGAACATCAACATCTGTTTTATAAATATAATCTCTTTCTGTCCCCATGATTAAATGACTTAAATCAAAAACGGAATCAACAATTCCCACCATTTCAGGATCGACATCCATGGGGCCATTTAAAATAAAATCTTTTAAAACAGACTTCGATATATATCCTGGTCGATCAGTCTTAACTGTATCAATAAACAAGTTTAAATTTTCTTGTAAACAAAGAATATCTCCCTTGATATTTTTCTCTAGGATATAGCCAAATGCATCTACATTCATTTCACATGTCGCAAATTGCCTATAATCAGAAGTATCGGTTTGCATATTTTTATGAAATAAGTCTCCACACCCACTCATAAAAATGGCCAATACAATTAAAATAAATGGTATTTTAGTCATGAAAAATCCGTTTTTCTTATGTCTTCCACTTCCTATTTTAACTCGGTGTGTGCTAAAAAGCAGTATATCAAAATTTACCTAATTCTCAGAGTTTTTATTCAAAAAATGCTTGATATTTAACTTTTGTTCAAAAGAAACCCTGAATATGTCTTTTTTACTAGTCTACTTGCAAAAAAGCTGGCGAGTTTATATATCAAATGAAAGGAGAAAAAATGACAAATGTTAAGTTTTTCAGTGCCCTTATTTTTTTTATAACCTTGAATGGGTATGCTTGTGATAACAAGGTGAAGTATGACTATATGAAAAGAATACAGCAAGAAGGCTCATATTACGAAAAATTCTATGGGTTAAAAGCGAAACTAAAGCCTGAGCAAAGCTGGGAAAGTCGTTATAAAACAATTCACAACGATTACCCCTATAAGGTCTGGGTCTACTCTGCAGCAAGCTCATTCATGAGCGGCTTTCAAATTGATGCACTTTTGGTTAATCCTGACAATTGCAAAACATTAGAGCTGAGAAGCCTTTACGCTGAATAAAACTCTAGTTAAAAAGGAAACTCAACAACCCCAATAACAACCTGGTTTCCTTTCACACGCAAAACGTAAACCAGTTGCACAGATTATTCTACTTGCTCTATTGATTTTACGACAGCAATAAGCTCCCTTACTTCCTTTCTTAACCTCTTCTCCTGTGCTTGCAACAGTTTGGCAATTGTTTAGTATTGAGCGAGACTCATTAGAGGTCTCCTTTAAGATCTTTTGAACGCTAACCTGAGTCTTAGTTTCAAATGATAAGTTCGCGTAGGCAAAACTGTGCCCCAATAATAAACCTAATAATACAAAATACTTCATAATCTCTCCTCAAATACCTAACTCATTTTGAACCTAAACTATAAAAAGAATTACTTTTTGCAAATCAAAAAACAAAATAATTCTAATGGACTAAAATCTACAGTAATAATCAGTCTCCAGATTGACGCGACAAACCTAAATGGTTAACAATATCCTCTGGAGTAATTAAACCTAATAATTGTTTGTCATTAAACCTACTCACAACTGGTAAACGTCCTATTTCAAAACGCTTCATTTTATCTAAAGCCACTAAAAGACTTTGATCGGGGTAAATAGAAATAACAGAATATTTTGTGGCATCATGAAGTTTTTTTTCAGGCTCATCTTCAAATGCTTCTAAAACTTCTGCTCGATTGATAACACCAATAAGCTTCTTGTTTCTTAAAACCGGAAAACCACTAAAGTCGGTTTGGCGAACAGAATCAACTATATCTTTAACATAAGAATCAGCATCTAAGGTTAATACCTCTTTGGCCATACAATCTTCAACCACCATATCATTAAGGCATTCATTATCCGCTTGAGTTGGCAAATGTACCCCCTCATATTCAGCAACTGACTCATAGACCGATTCCGAAGAAATTCTTGTTGAAATCCAATAAGCAGCGATACTAGAAATCATCAAAGGAAGAATAAGCTCATAATCTCTAGTCATTTCAAAGAGCATAACGAAGGCTGTAAAAGGAGTTCTAATCACAGCGACCAGTAAAGAGGTCATCCCCAAAAGAGCAAAAGCTCCCACTTCTATCCCATTGATACCTAATTTTTGTAAACATAGGCCATAAATCCCCCCACCTAATGCTCCAAGAAAAAGAACGGGCATAAAAATTCCCCCACTTAAACCAGTACTATAAGAGGTGCAAATTAAGACAAACTTAATAAGAAAAAGAATCACCATTCCCATAACAAAATGTGATGCATGCCCTTGTAATAAAGAGTTAATTGTCTCAACTCCATCACCTAAAACTTGGGGATTATATAAAGAAAAAAGAGCAGTCAACAAAACAGCAAGAATAACAAAAACAAAATCGATTTTTAAAAAATAGTTTTGTTTAATCCGCTTAAAAAAAATAATCATTTTGACTAAAGAATAGCCTATTGCCGACATAATAAGACCTAAACCTAGATACAAAATCAAATGCCACTCAATATGAAATTTATAGTGTAAAGGGATAAAGGTAGCATGATTACCCAAAAGCTTATAAGAAGTGACCGAAGCTAAGACAGAAGTTAACACAATAGGACCTAAATACTTTGTGTTAAGTTGGCCTAAAACTTCTTCAATGGTAAAAACAACAGCAGCAATTGGAGTATTAAAAGCAGCAGCAAGCCCCGCAGTTGCACCCGAAGTAACTAAGACTTTTGTCAATTGCCGATTAAGGTTTAAAAAAAATGACACCAAATGTGCCCATGCTGCAGATATCGTAACCATAGGACCTTCTTTTCCAAAAGATAAACCTGAGCATAAAGTCAAAAAAGAGGTCACAAACTTTCCAAGTGGCATCCGCTTAGGCATCCTTCCCTTATAAGCGACTAAACTCAATTTTACTTGTGGAATACCAGACCCATTAGTGTCTTTAAATAAAAACTTCGTTAAATACAAAGATGTAAGGGCAAATAAGATCGAAACGATTGTCGTAGAAAGACTAAAAACCTTATCAGTTCCAATAATACCAGAGACTTTAACTACTGACTCATGCAGTAAGAATGAAAATAAACCTGAACCAAAACCAATTAAGAGTATTGCGATGGCCACTTTGTATTGCGATGTCTTTATTACACTATTCCATTTCATCGTATCGGCAAACTATTTCTTTAAAACGGTCCTTAATCTCACTAAACGATCCTAGAAAAAAGTCAAACTTGGTATCCCTAGGATCAACATCCATCGTTGTAATTCCTACCAGTAAACACCTTTTATCAGACCTTCCTGCTATTTTTGAGGCTAAAATAAATCCGTAATCTTTAACTGAATCAATATCAACAATCAGAATACTTTTTTCCGCTTCATGCTCAATCAATTCGTCTTCTGACGTTACGTGAATAAAACGACAATTATCAAGTTCGAGCTGAGATAATTGTTGCTCTATTTGTTGCCCCTGAGAAAAAACAAAAATTTTCATGGAGACTCCTTGAAGTGATATATAGCTAAATTAGCACATAAAACACAATGGTCAAGAGACAGACTCCTAATCTTTGATATTTAAGTAAAAATGTAATCTTTTCACTGCCCATTTTCATATGTAAATCACTTAGAGAGAATCCACCAAAAAGGAGCAATGTGAAACATATATTAAAATTTTCCTATTTCATTTCTATTATTTTTTTCACCCCATCAATTGTCTTTGCAAAAATTGATTGTTCAAAAAAGTATTCTGATAACTCCTATGATGCCTTTTCACAAGAGTTTTTCGATGCAAATTATAAAGAACTTCCACTCTATATCACCTCTTTTATTTCTAATTCGATAGACACCAATCAAAACCAAATAATTGAATCAGAGGAAGCAAAAACAGCCGCATGTCAACTGTCTAAAAGCCTCTTGCAGTTTGTAAACAAGCCTTCCAATATTTATATTAATCAGGCGGGAGAAGCAAATCTTTATGACTTCTTGGCCAATGATCAAAAGATCACATCTGGGGAAGAGCTCAGAATAAGCCTTGGAGTTATTGCTCAAAATTGGTTAAAAACATATATAAAAAAAATAAATCTTTTAGAAACTGAAGAAGCCTTATTAAATCTTATCGATTCGGGATACTATACAGTTTCTACCCCCAATGCCATAACTCAATTTGATGTTGCAGGAAAAGATGGCTCCGCTCTAGCTAAGATTGAAAAATCTCTTATGCTTGCTAATGCTATCGAAAATATCCTTCAAAAAAGTCAGGGGCAAGCTTCAAAGATTCTTAGAGGTATTTTTGAAGTATTCGTGGACACTAAAAACTTTCCTTATATCGCTTATGGACCTTATATTAGTTCCCAAAAAATCAAGATCAATCTTGAAATCAATCAATTATCAGAAGGTGCTGGCACCGGTATTCCAGGAGCACAAAGATATTATCTTCTCAAAGGGCTTGGGATTACACTCGATATTTTCCCAGAAGGTGACACTCAAATAACTTTTGGAAGAACAAAAGAGCAAAACTGGTTTGTTCTTAGGCATCCACGCTTTATGCAATCTGAGACTTCGCCTTTTGTTAGTCGAATTGACAAAAAGCTCGCTCAAATATCAAAACAAAATCAAACTTTTTTACTTCTTAATTCAAAGACAGTTCTTACAAAAGACTTATTACAAGATCAGCTACAAAGTTTACTTAATGACTTTGCTGATGCTTTTTGGCGAGACCCAATAAATCTTGTTATCAAGGAGCAACTCGAAGGAGGTGCTAACGCTTACCTTACTGATGGAAAAATCTTTTTTAGTTTTAACAATTTAAAACATAAGTATAAGTTAATCGCCCAAAGACTTTCAGAAGAGAAAACGCTTCAGCAAATAACAAGACATATCTATTTTATCCTAACTCAAGAGTGGATACATTCACTTCAAAAAGATGAGAGTACTTATACTGAAAATTTTATGAGTTATAACAATGCCTACGATGCCTATCTAGCTTATGGTTATCTAGGCATAAATGAATGGTATAACGGACAGATGATTGAAAATGATGCAAAAAAGAGTGCCCGAAAATTTGTCAAAAGTTTAAAATTTTCTCATCTATCCTCACAGTAGAGAAGTTTTAATCATTCAGAGTTTAAACATTTTTTAATGGCGAGTTCTAAATCTTTTTGTTTATCAAGTAAAGTTCCAAAATTTTGCAAATGATTGCCATAGCTACAGCTCCCTGCATTGTGAATACCTATAACCTGGCCAGTTGCTTTCAAGAAAATAGGGGCCCCAGAGTCTCCTCCTGTTGAACCAGCATTATAAGTCACAGAGTGTAATGTTGGAATAAAAGGCAAGCCTCTTCGATAATAAGTTTTAAGAACTTCTCCCTCCGAGAATTTTTGCGAATGGTACCTTTTAGCATTAGTATATTGAGAGCCATATCCAGCAATCATAATTTCTTCTGAAGTTTTCGGTGTGTGATAAAAAAGTTCTAAATAACCATAGACCTCACCAGGGTAAAGTCCAGTTAATTTATTTTTCTCTAATTTAAAGACTGTAAAGTCTCCACCAGCTCGGCCAGTCTTTTTTACAATAAAATCAGTGTCAATTTGATAAATATCTTCTTCATCAGATGCTTTAATCACAAAGTCATCACCATCAGGAACTCTAAACTCTGCAAAGTTTAGCGATTTTTGACAATGCCCAGCTGTTAACGCGCAAGCTTTACCAATCATAAAGCCACTACACAAATGCTCATCTTCGCTCAAAGAAGCCCTTAAACGCATAATTGGCTTATAATCTGAGGGTAATCTAAGATCCTTTACACACAAAGCTTTAGGTTGAGCAAGCGCTAAAGGAGATAACAAGAGAGCTAGAAGAAAAAATAATTTACTCATTGCCTTCTCTTATCTAAATATGAGCCTTTTATCAAGAAAATAAGAACTTATACTTAGTTTAAGTTCTATACAGGAATACCTAGAGAGGATATAATATAAAGATGTCAAAATTAATGCAACAACTCAACAAATACTCAAACACATTTCCCTTTGCCTTTTGCTATGCCAAAAATGATAAAAAAAAACAACTCGAGTTTATTAATGATAAATTTCTTGAAATGACAGGTTATGCTCAACATGAAGTTCTTGGAAAAAACTGTAATTTCCTTCAAGGAGAACTCACAGATCAAACAAGTATCATTCAATTAAAAGAAAGACTTAGTAATTATCAAGCCTGCCTTATTGACCTTATAAACTACAAAAAGTCACAAGAAACGTTTTGGAATAGGCTCCTTATCCTGCCTTATACTGACAAAGAAACCAAAGAAGACTTTTTCCTTGGTTTTCAACATGATGTGACAGTACTCAAGCCTAGCATTGAACAAATAACACCTGTTCAACGAAGGGAATTAAGTGTTGAATGGTATTTCTTAAATGACGGCCAAATCAAGCATGCCATCAATAACCCTCTGGCCATTCTTTTAATGGCATTGAATCAACTAGAAAAACGAAGAGATCAACAAAGCCTTGACTTGTTTCTTAAGACAAAAGAAAAGATTTCAAGTTTTATTTATGCCCCGACTCCTTTTTAGCTTTAGTATTTCTTTGTTATTTGAAAAAAAATACTTCATAATAGACTCTCTATGGAAATAAAAACGTCAAAATTAAAAGATCAACGTTATAGAAAGTTTTATTTTACAGGAATAATTGTTCTTATTTTTTTTATCGTTTTTTTTACAGCTCAATTTTTTAAAGCCGAGCATTTGTTTGGGATAACAAGTAAGATTAGCTTACTTGAGATGTTTGCCTTTAATACATCTAGCCCTCTTAAGTGGTATGGGCTAACTGCTCTAAGTAGTTTTTTTCTTCATTATAATTTTTTACATTTAAGTATCAATTCCATCCTCCTCCTTATCCTTGGCCCTCAATTTTTGGCCCAAATAAAAAAAACAAACTTCATTATACTGATTTTATTTATTCACCTAGTCTCACTTGCATTTTGTTTTGTCCTTGCTTCCAAAAAACAAATTTTTCTTGGGAGTAGTTCCGCTCTACTTGGCCTTTTTTCTCTATGGCTTCTTAAAACAAAAAAATATTTTTTATTTTCAATCACACTTTTTATCTTGATTTATAGTTTAGTTTCCAAGGAAACAAATCATCTAGAAGCGAAAGTTCATCTTTTTAGTTATCTATTAGGAGTTTTTCTTTACTCATTGAAAAGGAAGCCCGACTGGATCTAGCTTTCTAATATGACCTTTCATATCAGCTAAAAACCAAAAGTTTTCAGTCACCATAACTCCTGCATAGGTCGTATGCCATTTTTCTTCTTTTTCAGATGGTTTCCAGTGCTTAATAAGCTCTCCTGATTTAGGACTAAACACAAACAACCCTTTATTTCGAGAAGGGTAAATCAAAAGGTTACGAAAAGGATCATAGGCAACAGAGGCAAATGAATTTTTCCCATCTCCTTTTGTATCCGCGCACCACCTCAACTGCTTCTGCTTAGTATCAATACGACAAACCTCCCCAGCATTATTTGCATAAAAAAGATCATCACCAACAGAAAGGGGAATACTGACAATAGGGCTCATCGAACGATATGTCTGTGTTGGTCTACCAGTTTTTTTATGAAAACAGTCAATGCCGCCAAAGTCAGACTTAAAATAAACTTCTCCATATATGAAACAGACGTTTTCATTAATAATGGCAGGCTTCATCCAGCTAGAGGCAGGTAACTCTCTTTTCCAATTAGTCTTTCCCGTTACTAAGTCATAAGACAATGCATAAGAGCGATATTTACTACTATCTCCTTTATCTCTTCCTGTGCCAACAAAAACACTCCTCTCATCAATACGAACTTCTGAATCTGTATGTCCATCATTATTATGCCACCTCAATTCCATATTTTGAGGGTTAACCGCATAAAGCCCATCACTTCCTGCAGGGAAAACGAGATAAGCATCTCCATTCAAATCTGCAATAACGGGTGTTCCTTCTGTATGCCCTTTTGTCCTAAAGGTTTGAGATAACTGACCAGTTGTTAAATCAAAAGCATAAATTCTAGCATGATGAGTATCATGTAAGCCTTCACCATGAATAAGTAAGTTATTCCAAATAATCGGAGAGGGTGAAACAAATGTCCCTACAAAAATCTCTCGGATAATGGAAAGATCACTTTGTGAAACTTCATAAGTCTTTCCTTCGCTCGTTCCAAAAAAAAGAGTCTTCTTACCCAGGACCCCCCAACGAAAAACTCCTCCTGGAACTTTAGTCGTTTGAATGAGCTTCAAATTTAGCTTACTCGGTTTTTTATTTACATAAGAAGCATAATTTTTTTTCTCGGGCCGGTCAGAATAGACAAGCTTAGATGGTTTTTTTGCCAAGTGCGCATTTTTTTGATTAATAGTAAAAATAAATGCTGGCATATTTTGAATATACTGATATCCCCACCATCCTCCCAAAAAAAGAGTATTTAAGAGTAATGCACTAAAAATAATTTTTGGCTTTAGCAAAAGTTCTAATAAACGTTTTGGCCCCTCTGTTTTTAAAGTAATCCCAAAAAGACCAGCAATAAATGTCGCAATCACACTAATTCCAACACTCACTAAAGTTAAAGGAATGAGAACTGTCGGGACAATTAATAGATTGACATTTTCAGGGTGATTAATTAACTGCTCTAATAGTACCATGAGTTCCATCCAACCAAATTTTCAAACCATCTTTAAGATAGTCATGATTTATATTTATCCCACTTATTGCCGGAATATCCATCTCCCGTGCCAATATTGCACAATGTGAAAGGACTCCTCCCTTTTCAACAATAATACCTTTTATTTTTGTAAAAACAGGTGTCCATCCAGGATCTGTCGCATGGGCAAAAATGATTGTATCAGGCTCAAGATCTTCAAGATCAATTCCCTCTATATCATTTATAATTTTAATCCTACCTTGAACGACTCCAGGAGATAAGGGTTCACCTTTAAAAGAAGTTTTACTCAAAATCTCCTTATGCTCTCCGCTAATAATTGCATCTAATTCCTCCAAGGCCAAGACATCTGGTAAGTGAACCTTTTTAAAGGCCCTAGCTTCTTTTCGTCTTCTATCAACTTTCTTCTGTAATTGAAGTGAATAATTCTCTAAAAGGAGTTTTTGTATTTCATTTTTATCTAACCAAAAGATATCATCACCTAAATCAAATCTTTTCGCAATCTCTAAAGCTAAAAAACGGATATGAGAATAAGGCCTTAGAAGTTCCATTTTCCAACGTTCTCTCAACTCAAGCATTTCTTTCAGAAGTTTCCACTCATCAAGAACAATACTTCTTTTAAAACTATCCAACTTCTGAATCTCATCATAAACAAGATTTTTATTGCTTTTCTGTCGCTCTTTATAGACATCATACTGCTCTGGTTCTAACTGATAAAAAGCTTTTTCACCTAACTCAACCCAACGTGGTTTACTTAGATCCAACTCACCAGCACCGCGATGACCATAACGACTCATAAAAAATGGTCTTTTTTCTGGATAAGCACAAGCTTTCTTAAAATAACGATTCATTTCAGCTGTCGTAGTATGAATTCCCAAAGCAAGCCATTTTTTTAACTTTTCCTGAGCTTGTTTTTCTCCAATAATACTTTTTAATAACGCGTTTAAAGAGCTCATCGAAGACTCGGTTAAGATAATGAGGATAAATGGCCAATACAAAGCATGACGAGAAAAGCTTTCATGCTCTTTAAGAAACCTCTCTACTAATTCCTCTACACTCCAATTCCTATAAAGACTTGGTTCAATAGGACGATTCATTTTATCTTTAAAAGTTGCTAGTTCCTTTTGACAAGTATTAATTATTTTTTTTCTACTTGTACTCAAATACCACCCGACTTTTAACATCTTAAATACGGAATAAGGTGTTCTTAAAACTGTAACCATATTGAGTTTACGATAATCAAACTTTAAATGAGTTCTAGGGGTTGCCACAATCCTATACGGTATAGGTCCAAAAAAAAGGGGGGCCAGTTTATTCAAATTAATATAAGCATGACCAAAGACAGACTCCAAGATAGAAGTATGAGGAGAGAAATCCTCATCTTTAAAGCTCAAATATCCCAGCTTTTCTAGAGCATCACCAAAAGAATAATGAGGAGAAAAAGCCTCCTGCCACAATGAAAAAGTCAAAAAACCAGGATTTCCAGTCCACTCTGAAAAAGTATGTCCATCCCAAGTCGTCCTAATGGGGTTAAGCTTCTTCAATCGCTTTAGCTCATTGATAATATAGTCTTCATCTAAATTTTTAGAATGAAGAGTTGTTATCGGCCTTGCTTGTAAAATAAATAATTCATTTTTATGATCTAAGCAAAACTCCATATCAACTTCGTAACCTAAAAAGTTTTTGACTTTAATCCCAACTTGAGCAATTTCATTAATTAAAGCATAAGAAAGATAAGACTCATCGCCTTGGTCGATTTGAGAATACTGATGTGGCGTTTCTTTCCCAGAAACGAGATCCTCTCCTAAACCATCTATCACCTCAATCAGCCAACTCTCTTTTTTAATACCTCGTGGATCTTGACTAAAAAAAACACCAGACTTTGACGGCGCAACCATTTTCTGCAAAACAACATTCATTCCTGCATTTTTATCATTTTTCAAAAAATATTCACGGTAAGATTTAGAGGCCGTTGCATCAATCGACTCAAAACATTTCTTTATGGCCTCTTTGATTTCTTTTTCGCTAGAAACGTTTAAAAATGTCTTATTTTGTCCAGCAAAGCTATGATCTTTTGAGTCTTCTTGAGCAGCTGAACTTCTAATGGCCAAAGGAGGTTCATTCAAAGACATCCACCATTTAAATAAGTCTTGCCATTCTTGTTCTTTCTCAGGCAGTGCCGTAAGAACACAACCAGGAGGAACATTAAATCCTTGTTGAGTTAATAGACCTAAAACTTGAGCCTTACCACCTAGATAAGTATCCTTGCTAGTTATATCGTTAAATAAAATCATCATATCTATCTCATATATTAAGTTTTAACACATTATATACATTTAAAGCGAAATAGTATGATTTATATCACGATGCGTACACAATTTAGAAATTAAATAATGTTTTTATTCTTTAATGGCCTTGCTAGATTGCCTTGATTTCTTTACTTCATTAGTATCATTATCTTTGGACCTGTTTCTACTTGAGTCATCAACACTTTCTTCTAAACACAAAGAACTTTCAACCGTTTTAGTGAACATTGACCCGTGAGTTTTCTCATCGACTTCTAAACATTCAGGATCTTCCTTCCATAATAAGACTCTTAATGAATATTCACTACCTTTTTTATAGTAAGTGGAAATAACCCGTGAGTATTTTTGACACACAATTTCATCTACCGGAATTTTTTTATTTTCAAAATCATATTCATAGCAAGTCCCATCTTTTGTTATCAAATACTCAAACTCCAAAGCTTCATGGCCATCCATCCCAACACATTTTTTACATTCTAAAGGATAAGGTCTCTGCTGTGAAAACTCTCCTTTAATAAACTGACATCGATGATAGCACCGCATTCCAGGATACAACCATTTTTGGGCCTTTTCTAAATAATAAGGTTCTTCTTGAGGCTCATCACCTCTATTTTGAAAACATCTTTTACAGCTGTCTCGCTCCAATCCCTTTTTAGTACTCCTCCATAATCCTAAGACCATCTCTTCTTTAGGACGACATTCATCAAAACAAGTCACTCCTGGAACCAGAACGACTTCTTTAAAAAACGATTTTTCTGCATAAAGCTCTTCACCACGGATGATGTCTCGAAAATAAACCTCAATTGTATTAGCGTGAGTCCCACTTTTAAAACAACGACTTCTTTGAATAGTTTCACCTTCTTTAAGACATTGAACCTCTAAACAATGTTTTTCACCAACATCTGACCAATCTGAAATGAGTTCGCTTTTTTGAGTTCCAGGATCACAAAATTCTCCAGGCTCAGTTGCACTAACATATAAACAATAAAAAAGTGATACAAATAACCAAAAAACGGACTTCAAACTTCCTCCCTATCTTTAACATATCGGAAGAATTTTTTTTCTCTCAACCTTACCTGATTAATAAACTAAGGTTTCATTAGTCTTTTAAAAAAACCTCTCTCACAAGAAAATCCCTTTTTAAAAGCACTCCAGAGGTTCGTTACTAAGTTTGAGTTTTCTCTATCATCAATTTAGTAAGGCAGTTAATAAGAGTTTTGAACCTAAACTTCATTTTTCTTGACCTAGTCTAAAGTTTGCTTAATCAATTGTCATTTCTTGTCTTTTTATATTAGTTTCGTTAGCGTTAAACTATAGACGCATCGAAGGAGACCTTATGAAATCAATAGTATTATATGTGACACTTATTTTGTCTTTATTCATAACTCATAACGCCTGGTCTTCTTGTACTTCTAATAATGCCTTAAAGACTAGTGGATTTAAAGTCTATACTCATAATTTTAAATCATATTATGCCAAAGCAATAAACTATTATCATTCTCATCCTGATCTTTTTGAAAATGATCTAGACGATGTTATTTTCTCTCGCTCAGCAAATACTTTAGTTCACGTTCAAAGCTATGATGCCCTTAATACACCAAAAGAAATCATGTGGGGAGATCTTGTTGTTATGCGCGACTGGCGAACAGGCGAAAAGATTGAAGTTCGTTGGTTTGACAATAAAGGTAAACATGTCGCTTACAATAAATCTTACCAATTGTGTGCTACGAGCGTCATCCCGATGGCCTTTAATAGCCTTTTTTAAATACTTCTAGGACATAAATGAAACGTTTTTTCTCCCTAAGTAATATTCTCTTTTTGAGTTTACTTGTATTTGTTCTCTATAAAAATATTCCAGTGATAAAAAACAACTTTAATAAAACAGGTCATCTACTTAAAGTTCACAAGGCAAAGGTTTACTCCCCAGAGAGCGAAAATTATCTTAATTTTCCTCCTGATAGAAAATCACTTGTCATCTTTTGGATGAGCACTTGTGGGCCATGTAAATTAGAGATGGCCCGTTTAAAATCTTCAGTCAACGATGGAAAGATAAATAAAAATGCTATCTTTGCTATCAACCCTTTTGAAACAGAAAAAGAAATTCGAAAGTTTATTAAAAAAAATGATTTCCCTTTTATTTTTATAAGTGATCCAAACCTCTCAAAAGATTTAAATATTACCGCCACCCCTACAATTCTTTTTTTAGATAAAAATATAGTAAAGAATATGAAAACAGGAATTAGTTTTACTGGAATTTGGAGTGCTGAAAACTTTTTAAATGACTAAGTTTCGCCCTGAAAGATAAAACTTACTTTTTTAGATCAGAGTACTTTTTTAGCCAATTAGTCATACCCTTAGAGGTCAGTAAATCCAGTAAATAACAAGCAATAATACATGCCCCATCTTGCCTGATCGTATGCCTAACTGAGTTGGCCAAAACAACTATTCCATAATTATGATAGGGTAAAAAACCAGTAAAACTACGAAAACCTTCTGTTCCACCACCGTGCCAGCAAAGTTTCTCTCCCTTAAAATTATGAATTCGCCAGCCTAACCCATAATATTCTTGGTCGAACTCCTTAAAATACTCACTAAAGTTCTTATTTGACTCAATATAAGGTTTAAATATTTTTTTATAAACAGACTTACTGTAGAGTTGATGATCAATTAAGCGGCCCTTACTTAAATGTAAACTTATCCATTTACACATATCTTCTACATTTGAAACAATTGAACCGGCTGGCGCTATCGCTCCAAATCCAAACTCTTTGATAACTTTTAGTTCGTCATCTTTTTTATTGTGGGCAAATGCTCTATTTTTCCTTCCTTTATGTAATTCGTGAAAACCAGACGATTTCATCTCTAACGGCAAAAAGAACTCATCCTTAATAAACTGTTCCCATTCTTTTTTTTCAATAATCTCAATGAGGTAGCCTGCTAACATATACATTATATTATTGTATTGAAATTTTGATCTAAATTTTTCCCATGGAACTAAATACTTAAGACCATCAACAAGTTCCTGCCTTGAACGGGTAGAAAAGGCCCAATACCAATCATGCCTTGGTAAGCCTGTTCGATGAGTAAGCAAGTCTATAAATGTAACTTTTTGAGTTAACTTTTCGTTCATAAATTCAAGAGATGGGTAGTAATCGACTATAGGCGAATTTAATTTAATTTTTCCTCTATCGGCTAACATTGCAACACCACAAGCTGTGAATGGTTTAGTCGCAGAACCAATTGAGTATAAAGACTTTTCATCAACTCTCTTATCAGAATTGATTTTTGCTAAGCCAAATCCTTTCGCATAGATCATTTCATTTCCACGTACGATTCCTATACTTACTCCTGGGATTTCACAATCCTCAAGTATTTTGGGGATTTTTTGCTCAACCTCTTTAAGTCTATCAAACTTCATTGCTCATCCTCTGAACTTAATAGCATTTCTTTATATGGATCAAAATCATCTTTTGTATTTGAAGGCCATGTCTCTGGATTGCAATAATTGGGAGCATAAACATACTCTAATTTTAGTCGGTCAGGGCCTTCAACAAAGACAGCATAATACTCGCTATCACCAAAAGGTTTCTTCTCATAAAGAGCATCAATACCGTTTAAGGTTAAAATCTCATTGTAAAATTTATCCACATCTTCTTTTGAGTCAGCATAAAAGGCTAAATGATTTAATCCAGCTCTCTTTCTATGAAAACCATCTTTTTTATATTTCTCTTGTGTTGGACAAAGAATAAATTTAGTCTGCCCATCAGAATAGGCTGTCCATCCTTTCATACAATTCATTCTTACTATTCCCATTGGTGGCAAAATAATATCATAAAACCGAATAGCAGCTGCATAATCTAAAACATTTATTTCGATATGGGATATTTTTGATTTCATTTATAGACCACCTCATAAAACTCTGTCACAACAGTTTCCTTATCTAAATCACTAATCCCCCATTCTTTAAGAAATGGAGTGAAAAATTCCCTATGAGCTTTTTTCCAATGATCCAATGAAAGATCGCCTTCACCTTCAGCATAAGCCACTTCTTGAGGAACTTGATCAAATTGATAATATTTAACTCTGACTGTTTTAACGATACATTTAGGTTCACTTTTTGAGTCTAAGATCATCCAAAAGTTACCAACTTCCGGTAATGGATCTTTGGCCAATTCGTAATCTTTAACTAAACTACTTCCTGCCGTTTTTTTTCCATTGAGATATAAGTTTAATAACTCATCAGCAATCTCTGGATTACCTGCGATACCAACTTCAACCTTGAGATTCTCTGGTATGACTTCAAGCGTTTCCAAATAAGAGTTCCAGTACTCTAATTCATTTTTATTCATTTTTATGACCATTCCCATTTTGATTTTCGTAATTTCTTATCAACGCACCTGTCGCCTTACTCATTCCTTGTTTTTCATAATAAGGGATGAGCTCTTCATCACAGAGAAGATCAATCATATATAAATGACTAAGTTCATTTTTCATCCTTGCTAAAAGCTCTTTTCCAATGCCTTTAGATTGATACTCTGGTAAGACTTCTAATAAGGGAATATAAGCGCTTAAGACGCCATCAGAAATTGCAGTAATAAATCCGATAATCCTATTATCTTGAATCGCTAAAATAATTCTATAACTCCCTTTTAAAAGTCTTAAAAATGTTTCTTCCGAAGGAGGATTTGGCCATCCCACAAAAAAGCCTTTCAACTGATCTGCATTTACACTTCCGATTTTTGTGCTGTATTCAATCATTCAGATACTCCAAAGTCTTCAAGGACTTCTTTTTCTGTCATTTTTTTTGTTTCATTAGAAAAAGAATAGTTTGCAGGCTTCGCATCTATATAGATTTGAGAGACAAATTTAAAATCTTCATTGTTTTCAATAGTTCCTAATTGAAAATTACAAAAATTATGTTTTTTATCTTTTAATCGATAAAAAAGATGACTTCCACAGAATTTACAAAAGCCTCTTTCGGCCCAAGCACTAGAACTGTAGACCGTGATATGCTCTTCTCCCAAAAAATCTATATTTCCCTCTGATTTAACTGCTAAAGCTGGGCCTCCTCCCCACTGTCTACACATAGAACAGTGACAAGCATCAAAATCTTTATTTTTTAAATCGAACGAAAAACTCACTGCCCTACACAGACAACTTCCCTTAACTCTCACAAGACACCCCCCAAACTTTTAGCTAAAAAAATACACCTCAAATAATACAAAGTTGATTTTTAATTTCTCCACCATGTAAAATATTCTATATCTATTCTCCAAAAACATTAAAACTGCGAAAAGGGAGACTGGGTAAATATTAACTATTAGTCAAATAAGAATGAGTGCAAAAATAATAATCAAACAAGTTGATTACTCTGTAGTCCAAGAATTCTCTAAGAAGTATTATATGGAGCTATTTAATGAGCCAACAGAAATTACATCTGATGAATTATTTGTAGATTTTAATAAAGACAAGATCTCAAAACTACGAAAGGGCCATAAAAATAAAAAGTATGGTTTTTTGATCTATCATAATGAAACAATCATAGGCTGGCATCTAGGCATACAAAGTAAACCAGTTGTTTATCATATGGTAAGCTCTGCTATTCTTAAAACTTATCAGGGTAAGGGATATTATAAAATTCTTTTAACTGAAGTTATCCGAAGAATTAAAGAAGAAGGTTATGTTGCTATCACGAGTTTACACTCAGCAACGAACAACAAAATTTTAGTTCCGAAGCTAAAGTATGGCTTTTATATCCAAGGATTTGAAATTCAAACCAACTACGGACTAGCAGTGAATCTTATTTACTATTTAAATGAAAAGCAAAAAAACGCTCACGAATTAAGGGTTGGCAGTCGATCTTCTCTTTCACCGAATTAAATAGTTCTCGTTCTAATTGTCACTATTCTTGCGAAGAAGCTAAACCAATTGCGTTCCGAACCTCAGATAAAGTTTTTGAGGTTACTTCTCTGGCCCGTTCACGTCCATTGCGAAGCACACTATTTAAATAACTACGATCTTTTTGTAGTTTTTCTCGTCTCTCTCTAATAGGTCTTAAATATTCGATAAGAGTTTCTGCAAGAATATCCTTTATTTTTCCATCGCTCAGTCCTCCTTTTGTATAATGGTTTTTCAGTTTTAATAAATTTTCCTTATCATGATAAAAAATATCTAAATATTCGAAAACAGTATTTCCTTCTAACTTTCCTGGATTTTCGATATAAATATGCTCAGGGTCAGAGCGCATTTTTCGAATTTTTCGGATAATTGTATCGGGTGAGTCCTTAAGATAGATTGCATTTCCTAAAGACTTACTCATTTTTTTGAGCCCATCTGTTCCTACAAGTTTAGGACAATCGCTTAACTGAGGATTTATTTTTTCAAATACTTCTGCTGCGTATATCGAGTTAAATTTATTAACAATATCATTTGTAACTTCAATTACAGGTATTTGATCGGCTCCAACGGGAACATAAGTTGGCTTAAAAGCTAAAATATCTGACGCTTGACTTATAGGATAAGCTAAAAAGCCAAGAGGAAGTCCTGTTTTGAAGTTCTTTTGATTTAGTTCAGTCTTTATTGTTGGATTATGCTGAAGCTTATGTATTGAAATTAAATTTAAAAAGTAAGTAAAAAGCTCATAAAGTTCTGGAATTTCACTTTGCAAAAAGATATTTGATTTCATGGGATTTATACCGACAGAAAGATAATCTAATAACACTTCATAACTAGACTCCTTTAGAAGTTTAGGGTTATCAAAATTATCTGTCATGGCCTGTATGTCAGCAATTAACACAAACATTTCTCCTTTTTCTTGCAGCTTCACCCGATCTTTTAATGAACCTACATAATGTCCAATATGTAGTGAGCCTGACGGTCTATCTCCGGTCAAAATAATCGTATTCATAATTCTTTCTCCTATAAGAAATCATAAAATTTAAATAAAAATAGAAAATTAAGAATGAATGCAGGCGACTAGCGCCAAGTAGATAGAGAGATTAAAAAATATTGAAAGGAGTAAACAGTTTCCATTTTTTTAAAATAACATATATGAAAAACATGTAAAGGCTATTCTCGGTTTAGAGTAGCATTTAAATATTTCTTGGGTCACTCCTCCTCAATTTGCGTGGATATTGGCACTTCTCAAGAACAAAATAAATACGGTCAACGATTCAAATGATTTCCTATAAGCAGCGAAGGATTATTAAAGTTTCCTTCGTACTTGAATAAAAAAAAGAGGGGACCAGCTGGTTCCCTCTCCAAGAAAACAAATCTTTACGACTAATTAGTCGGTAAAGTTGTAATTAAATTCCAAGATCTTTTGCTTTTAGCAGAGTAATCGCTCCTATAGCTGCTTCTTTTTTTGTGCAACTTGGGCCAAAGTCAACCTCTTCTATGGAAGAAGCATATTTATCACCTACGATTGATTTCATGGTATCTGAGTCTATTTTTCGATAAACCTTACCTTTTTCCATGGAAACCTCCATATCCGATACCCTTGCTAGCTTATCAATAAAAGTTTTATCATAGATAACTTTACTGTTTTCTAGCTTTGCGACCTTTGTATCTGAATTAAAAAGACCAGATCCAGAGATCCAAATCGCATTATTGTCATCAATTCTTGTTTGAGTATATTTACAACCCCAAAAGTAAAATGAACAAGTTCCGAAGCCTTGAGAATACTTAGCAATATTGCCTTTAAAATTTAATTTTTTACTAAACATATCGATTTTCTCTTTTAACTCCACAGTACAAGGATTTTTGGGCATCGGTTTTGTTGCACATGATGTTAAAACAAAAATGATCATAAGGGTTATTATTGAAAAATTTTGCATAATGTCCTCCTAAAGGGTGTTGTTTTCTTGCTGAGTTTAATTTAACTACTCAAAACGAATTAGGAGATGATTTAGTCCTATAATTTGTATCAAAAAGTTATACTTTAAGTATAACTTTTTCTTTTACAAAGTCTTATTGCCATTGTAAGTGTTAATCGTAAATGGGAGATTTAAATGAGAATAATTTTGGTACTTTTTTGCCTATCAGAATATTTATTTGCAGCTAGTATTGAGGATCCTCATCAGATCTTGAAACAATTTGAATCTCAACTTGAAGATAAAGAGTTTAAGGAGATGCATCCTTGTCATCTCAGTAGTAAAGTTCATCAAACTGTTGAAAATTATGAAATTTCTTGCGATGAGACTGGCCATTTTTGTACTGATATTGTCATTACTTCAGATCAAGTTACATCTAAAAATGTTAGAAACTGTAGCGCCAACTCTTTGCAAGTATTAACGTCAAATGGAGATATAGAGTTTTACTTTGAAGAAGACTTTATCGACCAAAACAAAAATTATGTAAGTAGATTTTTGAGTCAGGTTGATGAACTATTAGGTTACAGGGTCAATATAAAGTTAAACACTTGGAAAAAAGCAAAGATGACTCTAGGTCACTTATCCGGAAATAGAAGAAAAGTTAATGTGTACAATATTTTTGGCACGATCATTTTTCAAGATATGAACTTAAAAAGAGACTTCATTCTCACCACTTCGAGTCAGATACCTGCCCCATTACAAGTCATGCGTTTTCGAGTCTCTGGTTCTAATTTATTAAGACTATTGGATTATAAAAAGGATTTAAAATGAAGATAATAAGTATTTTATTTTTCATTCCCCTATTTGCGACGGCAGGAGATGGATGGGTTGGTTCAGGAGGAGAATTATTTAAAGACGCTCACAATCCATGGTTTGTAAAAAACACAAAAGAAGTACAATATTGCGTAAGTATAGATAGAAAAAGCATTTCTGTATCTGAAGATCAAATTCAAAATAAAATAAAAGAGGCTATCAAATATTGGAAGAAGGAACTTTCAAAAACCCAGGGAAACAAAACTCCTGGATATTTTTCTATGGGACAACAAAACTTTGTTAAAACTGAATGTACCAATAATCCAGATATTAAATTTAAGTTTGGTTATAAATCACTTACACAAGAAGAAATTGATTTTTTACAAAAACCTGAAAGATACATTGGAATTTCCGTAAGAACAAATTACGACCGGAAAAATCTAAAAGGTAAAGGGTTTGTTTATATATCATCTGATATTGGGCCAAAGTCTTATGAAAATAATGGTCAACTTGTTACAAAAGCATGGAGTAAACCAAAACTATTACTCTTTACGCTCATACATGAAATAGGCCATGTCATTGGAATTCCCCATATAGGAAATGGTCTTATGGGACAAAACTTTTTAAATCAATTACTAAATAAGTTTCTAGTTGATAGTTTCACGAGACTTCCTATTGAGTCTTTTATTCGCCCTGACAATCAATTTCAAGTATGTGAGATTAATCGAAGAATCAAAACGTTTGTTTTTAATTTAACACCAACTGAAGACTGTTTAGATATATTATTAAACAAAGATAAAAATACCTATACTTTATTTGCGATGGAAAATGGAGAGCGCACTCGTAAAGTTGGAGAAATTTTAAATCTTAAAGCCGAGATTTCTGACATTAAGAGTCTTCCCATAAGTACACTTTATATAGAAAAAAAACAGAATGTTTTTAATACGAATGAAACCTTATTTCGAAATTTCATGTTCGGCCCCCTCATGCAAGATCAGGGCTATAAAGCCGTATTGCTATTAAAAGAGGGAAATCTCCCCTATAAAGTTTATATCAGAGTCAGACCTAACTCTTTTGCCCTTTATGGAACTTATAAAAAAGCGACAATTCCTTTTTTTATTAAACAATCACCGCTGGCCCTTTTATTAATGAAACAACCTACACCGTAGAGAGAATTATGAAAAAAATTTTATGCATGCTACCAGTAATTTTTATCCTTTCTTGTAACAATCAAAAAGATGGATCAAGTTCAAAGAAGAAAGACCCAGGAGGAGGTACAACCTCAGGTCAAAGTGCCACTCCAGTAAACCTTCCAGATCATAGCGCCTATTTCAATCAATTTCTTTTCAAAAAGGAAAATGTGAGTGATGATCCCGACTTCCCTGAAACTCAATTTCGTTTTCTTATGATTGGACTTCCGAGAATATTCAAAGACGAAGATGGAAATAAACGCTCTGTTACTCTTGAAATCGGTCTCTTTAAGAATGCAACATTTAAGTCTTTGTATAGGGAAAATAAATTTATCAATGATACGAATTTTTTCCCGGCTGGATGTAAAGAAATCGCTGGTACTTGGAAAGTTATTGGAGATAAGATTGAACTCGTCTCTAATGGGATCATTTTCTTTGTTGGAGAAAGATTTTTTAAAGATGAAAAGCACATGATCCTTTTCCATATCAAAGAAAAGATTCTTTCTGAGCTTCCAGCGAATGTAGAAAGAGTAGACCTCTCTTTAGGCTACACTAATACTGAATACCCTGAAGAAAGCCTCTTTAAATGTAATTTTTTTCCATTTTAATGATTTACGCTGATAATAATTATAAAACTATTCTTAAGAAACGAGTAAAAAGTTTGCAAAAGACAAGGCCGGAGCTAACTTTAAAAGGGCTTGCAAATCAATTAGGTATTCAAGCTACTTACTTTTCAAAATTTTTCAACTCCGATCAAACTCATTTAAATGATGATCATCTTTATCTTTTACTCTCTTTATTAAGTTTTAGTAATCAGGAAATTGAGTATATATACCTTTTAAAATCGGCAGAACAAACCCGAAATAAAGAACGATTAGAACACCTACAAACTAAAATTGAGTCATTTCAAAAAGAAAATCCATTAGACATTGAACAAGCAGTGACACCAATAGATCGTGTTGAGGTAGAAATGAACTACCTCTTAGATCCCCTATGCTTGCTTGTTCATATGGCCTTATATATTGAAGATTTTAAGAACTTTCCCTTTAGGCTCTGTGAAAAGCTAAATATTACAAATCAAAAGTTTGAAGAAATTCTTAGAGTTCTTGCAAGCAATGAGTTAATTAGTTTAGATGAACAATTTCGCATAAAAGATGTAAGACCGATAAAAATTCATTATGGTAAAGATCATCCTCTAATGCGTATACATCAATCCTTATTTAAGACGAAAATTAATTCAGAGTTATTAAGAACTGAAGAAAAAGATAAACATTCTATACTTGTCTCTTTTACTGCAGACGAATTAGCTTTTGAAAAAATAAAAGTGGCACATAATAGATTTATGAAAGAAGTTGAATTGATTGCAAAAGATGCCAAGAATGAAGGTGTCTATCAGATTAATTTTGATGTATTCAAGTGGTTATAGAGGAAGAAATACCTTCTTCCCCTTAAACTTTAATCAATATTAATTATCACATCTTTTTAAGCTTATTCTTCCTCCAACAGAGTGATCTGCATCTGAGAAGGCCTTAAGTTCAATCTCAACAGTCGTATCATCAATTGCTAAAACGTCAGTATATCCCTCTTGTGCAATGACATTCATAGAGCCACCATCTACTTGGTAGGCCATAGTGACATTGTGAGATAAGCTTAAATAATCCATTCCCGTTTTATCTTGCATACCAAATAAAAGCATTGGCTCACCAGAAAAAAGTATTGAGCAAACATCTTCAGATTGTTGGTTGTAAACAGTGACTCTAAATGTACCTTCTTCGTATCCCTGTTCAACTTTACCAGATACTGCATCCCATAATTTGCCATTAATTTTCCCAGATAAAGGCTGAGTTAAGTCTCTAGGCTTGCTTTGAGGTGATCTAGGCTTCGTTGAATTACTTTCATCTGCCATAATATCAACATCGCAACTTACAAAATTTAATCCCAGTAAACACATCATAAAAATTTTCTTCATCTTTTTCTCCTCGTTAGATGTTTTCTTGAGGTCAGTTTCACTGAAAAATCATGTTATGCGGATGAATTTAATATATAAATTTATAGTCATTATTATACAGTTAGTATAATTAGATCTCTTGTTTAATCATTTCGCCCCCAGGAATCAAAACTCTATCCCTAAAGCCAATGATTTTTTCTAACTTTTAAATAAAAGTTGATCCCATTTAAGCTTGAAATAAGTGTTATGGAGGAGAAATATAGTCTTATTATTATCCATTTGTTCAGTTCTTCTTTAATGCTAAATGCCTAGGCTATTGTTTTGTTAGCTTCAGGAGTTTTGTTTGCTCCTAAAGCTGTTGAGTCTTTTAAAAGTTACAATCCAGATGGACTGGTGATGTATGGGGTATATAGAGATAAACACTTGGATTGTTCGCTACTCTAGTTAAGAAATAATAAGAAGGTTAAGATTCTGAGAGGCTTTAAAAAGTATGTACGCGATATAACTCTCAATTATTTTGAACAACCATTTTACTCATCCCTATACAATGAGATAGTAAAGCAAATTGTAACTCACGCTAAGAATGACCTTTTAAAAAGGGCCAAAGGAAACTTTGGCCCATGTTGTAGTATCTAAAGTAATTTAAAAACTATCTAAAGTAATTCAAATAATGAGGCGACACAACTGAAGGCGCTTCTGCTTCACATGAGAAAGTTAGAGAATATATAGTATTATCTGTGTCCTCTAACTTAATCTGTGTCTCATTGCTCTGAAACATGCCGGGATCATCATAAGCCTTAATCTTCAAATTTGAGCTTCTAACTTCTTTTATTTGACCAGAGAATGAAGGAAATACAAGCATTACCAATTTTTCAGCTTCTCCATTATTTAGGCTGTTTATAGTAAAATCAGCTTTTGCTTCTATAAAACGAATACTATCATTTGAGGTCCCTCCCACATGACTTGTATTCACATCTTGGTTTGAGATATCAAAGTTTTCTGGATTTTCAATCGTAACTCGAGAGTCTTGCACAGCATCAAACCAAATACCATTATCTTTTTTAATTTCTTCAAAATGTAATCTTACAAGCCCCTCAATATCTTCTCCATTGTAACTTTTGCCTTCTATGGTGTTCGCTGTGCCATACAAATCACAACTTACATAAGTGTCGACTTTATAGTAAAATTCGCCGGCAGACGCACATGTCACACCTATTAAAACACTTAGCCCAATTAATAGTTTCTTCACTTTTGTACTCCTTGTTTTTTAGTAATGGTTAAGTCCATACTGTTTTATTAAGTTTTTTATTTTCCAAAGTAAGGGGAAAGCCACTCATTTAAAGTTTTGCGACGATAACGCATAGCAACATACATGTCAAACGAACCTAGTCTTTTTGTAATCTTTACACAGTTTTCCCGCGCTTGCCCTTTCGCCAAACTAAATATTGCTTGCAATAAAATATGGTCGGCAGCCAGCACAAAAATTAAAAACAAAATAATAAAGCCTCCCGCAAAATAAATATTTTAAGATCGGCGAGGGAGAAGCTCGGAAAATTGAGGCTGAAAAACCAAAGTGGTGCCTTGAAACATCTTGCTGGTTTACTCAAAGGCTGAGCGAAATACCTACTCCACTTTTCATCGGCGTTTTCTTTTAAGGCGCGTATAATCAGGCTATCGGAATTAATTCGTTGTCTTCGGTCTAAGGGCTTTGTCTATACCGAAATTGCTCGTATCGCCAATTGCTCTCAGTGCGCAGTCGAGTAGCTACGGAACTCAAAGAGTGGAAAGCTGAAAAAAGGGCCATTCTGATCTGTACCCCAAAAATGGGGTACAGATCAATTCGGCCCTTATATTAGTTAATTATGACTTGCTTACATTTAGTCTCATCAAAATCGCCACTAGTAGATAAGTGTGAGTATGCTGAGTTTTCTAAATTAACTTCTAAAAATCCATTTAACTCGTTTTCTGAATTAGACCATAATTTCATATCAAAGGCATTCGGCGCATTTTTACATTTAATTTTCAGCGAGTCTGACGATATGCTCATTCCATTTGTATCACCATGTTCTCCACAAAGGGATACTTTATCAATAGAGGTATATTTATTCAGTCCTAGACTTTCGATTTTTTCCTTTGGGAGAAACGATACGAACATCTTTACATAGAATTCAAGCTCCATTTGTGGGCTATCTTTTCTGCCAATTTGAATTAACTTAGCTTTCAGATTATTTTGATCATATTTTGATTCAGAAAAGTCTTCATTGTAATAAAAAAAAGTTTTTTGAGTACTTATTAAGTTAGTAACTCTGTAGATATATTCAGACTTATCAGATTTACATTCAATAGCTCTCTTCTCAAGCTCAAATCCTCTTTGTGGCTCGTTTACCCAAGCGTGAATACTTTTATTCTCCTTTGCCATTAAGTTGAAATTAAGTAGAAACATATTTAAAATAAAAAAAAACTTCATAATTATTCTCCTTACCTATTTTAATATTTACAATTTCCATAAACGACCGCAGTACATATTTCTGCACATGGACCGATAGAGCATCTTTCTTCACAATAAGAAGATCTTGTTTCAAATTTTCCAACAATAACTCCATTTTTTTCATTAACACAATAATGTTCTAATGCCCTTTCAGCTTTTCTTATTGCCCACTTTTCACCCTTTTTACCACTCACTGGGGTTACATAACCATCAGGGGTGGTATAACCATCAAAGGCAACTGCTTCAAAGCGTTCTACTTTTGCCTGGGTAACGGTTGCTAGAACCATAAAGGTTGCTAAGATAATACCTTTCATTCATTCCTCCATTTTTAAGTCTGATAAAATAAACCTTCTGGATGTGAAAAATAGTTTTCTTTGTGGGGGAGTTTTAGGGACGAAGCAATAATGAGTAATTTTTACAAGAGGCCCTTACCGGTTGATACATGGTTAGTAATGTTATTGGATGGTTAGCTTGAACTAAATTTTGATGGGAAAATGTAAGTGAGAAAAATGGTGGACGAAGGAAGATGCCACCCGCACCAATTTTCATTCGTTGATAGTAATTACTCAAGCCTTATTATACTGACTTTTCACTACCTTTCAACGCCAATTCAAAATGAGGAACTTTTAAGGAAGCTCTATATTGAGATGGATTTATCCAGCTATCAGGCCGCTGAAGTATCTGGTTGGTCTAGGACTAGTATCAGTGATGCCTTGAAAATCCTAGACCTATCGAAAAGAGGTTAAAAAGCACCAAGTCTCAAATTTGGGGAGAAGCTCGTTAGAGGTAAGTGTGTTCCACATAAAGAAGAGCAGAAAGTCATAAAGAAAATCATAATTCTTCGCAACAAAGGACTCTCATACAAGGCCATTGCAAATTACTTAAATGAAATAAAGCTTGATCGGAAATGGAATAAAACAACAGTTGGAGACATCATCAACCGAAGCAAAAAAACAGGAGGCATAGTATGCGTGCGATAATGATAATATTTACAGTGATTTTAGGCACAACGATTTTGAGTCTATCAAGCATGAAAATAAAGAAGGAAGCCATTATAAAAGTACATAAGGGGCTATCACCACTAGAGGTATACACAAAGAAATTAACACGTTAAATGTAGCTTTATTTGTTTTGATTATTTCTTAAATATGCTATAATAGAAAGATGAGTTTTATAATCTTAAAACACATTTTACATCGAAATACAGCTTCACTTGTTCAAGTGGTTAAATAACTGTTTTAACCTAAATTCACAAAAATAATTATTTAAAATGGAGGTAATCAGTGGAAACTGGTAGAATTTTTATAACAGAAAAAGACTATTTAAGACTTACAAATTTAATGGGAAGTCATACTGATCACAATTTTGAAGATTTAGAAATCGAGTTAGATCGAGCCTCTATAATTTCAGATAATGATGTCCCCAAAGATCTTGTAACTATGAATTCAAAGATTAAATTTTTAGATTTAAAAACTAATAAGGATTCAATTATTACTATTGTATATCCACAAAATTCTAATACAAATGAAGCCAAGATTTCAATTTTTGCTCCTTTGGGTTCTGCTCTAATTGGTTTAAAGAAAAATCAAGAAATAAACTGGAAGTTTCCTAATGGCAAGACAAAGTCTCTAAAGGTTCTGGAAATACTTTATCAGCCAGAGGCTGCTGAGGATTGGCATCTCTAAGAGGTTATCAAATCTCTATTAAGCAAAAAGCGATAATGTTGGCATTACTAATCGCTGTATCGAGCGGTAGTATATATTTTGAGAAGAAAAAACACTTTTAGTATAGTTTGCCGTCAGGTCTTTGAGTTGTTAGTATTTTAAAGTACTTTATTATAAATATCCCAAAACCAAGCGTCCAAAGTCCACTTGCAAATTGCAAACTTCTTATATAAATGTCAGGAAAGAAAATAGGAACAAATACTCTTATTAAACTCCCCATCAGTATTGCTGAATATGATAAACAAGTCCAGAGGTCTGCTCTAATGATCCTACCAGTATGTCCCAAACTAACTCTTGTCATTATCCCAATCCCTACAACTCCTAATCCTCCTGCCATTAAAAGATGTAGTGCCGATTGTGTATAATAAACTTGGTCACTAAATAATCCTATCAACTCCATTAATAACTCAATATTTATGAGTGCTATTCCTATGTGTAACACATAAAGAATAGGAACATTAAAAGTTACCCAAGGTTTCCACAAAGCCTGTCTCGAAACATTAGCTATAAGTGCTAAAGTTAATATTGCTCCAAGTACAAATCTTGGGACAGCTTCAGGCCAAGGAATAACAATTAATGCTACAGGAATTAAACTTAAGGGGTTAATCCAATTCGGAAGATTTATGTTTATTCCCTCAATCTTCTTTCTAGTAAAAAATGGAATAACTCTGCCAGCGATCAAAAGAATGATAAATCGAATTAGGCCAATTGCGATTTCTCTACCTGACTCTTCTAGATAGTCCACAGAATAAAGGTAACCCCAGCTATGAAGAATCTTCGCTACAGATATCCCAAAGACAATTGGCATAAATACATTTCTTTGTTTTGGAAAACTCCATAATTTTTTTAGTAACATTAAAGATAGAACGGGAAAAAATAAGTTCATTATTAAAAACTGAAGATGTTCACTTTTAAAGATAAAGTATGAAAGTCTTTCCAATAACCAGCACGTGACCAACAACAAAAGACTTTTTCCTTGATATGGAGTAGAATTAGTCCAATTAGCACTAGCAGTTAAAATAAACCCTGCAATCAAAGCTCCAGTAAAGCCAAAAATCATTTCATGCCCATGCCAAAAGAGTGGATCAACAACAGCGAGCGGAATTGACACTCTCCCTAAATAACTAAGAACCCAAATGCTTGGATTAATAATCGCAATTAATGCTGCAAGAATAAAAAACGGCCTAAAACTTATGGATAATATTGGATTATTTTTTATCAAAGTAGTGTTCCTTTTACCCTTTAGTTAGCTACAGCTTCCACAACAAACATCAACTTCATTTAAAGCTTTAGGAAATAAGATATTATTTTCTGTTCCAATATGTTCCATAAGTTCACGCTCTAAAGTTTGCGCTCCTTGATATAATGCACTCCAACTTCCACATGCACCATCAGGAATCTCAAAGTTGTATGCCAATTTTCGTAATTCAAGTAGATTCTCCCCATGGCTCACATGTTCATGGGTCATTACAGAAATCGGTCCTTGTGCCATTGAACCTTTACCTGATTTTATCATAGGAAAAAGTATTTTCTCCTCTTTTTGCATATGAGATTCAAGCTCAAATTGCAATTTTATTAAAAAATCTGAAAGTCCAATTGGACACTCTGGTTTGTCAGAGTGTACCGACTCAACTTTTTTAGCAAGAGGAATCAAATACTCTAAGTCCTCTCGATGCTTTTTATGAAACTTTTCCAAAATTTCATCTACAAGAGTTCCAAGAGACATTTCATCCCACAAAAGACTATCACTATCTTTTGAGCCATCCTTGATAGCTGAAATTAACTCATTGGCATCAAGATCGTTTTCTCTACAGGCATCTTCTAATTTTTTCTTTCCTCCACAGCAAAAATCTAATTTATTTTTTATAAAGACTTTACTTGCCCCCGAATAGAGCGCAGCCCATTCTCCTAAAGAATTATTTCTTCCCAAGCTCATACCGACTCCTTTTTCTTTTAGTTCTCAACTACCAATTCGCTTTCAAGCTTTGGTTCACCTGACTTTAGTTTGTATAAACCAGTTTTATCTAATATGGCCAAAGCATAAAAAACAGCACCAAGAGCAAAAATCACATCACCTATAACTCTTAACCATCTTAGGTTCTGTATCAAATCTGACTGCATGACCTCGCTACCTCTTGCGTACCATAGACCAACTTCAAGAGACGCATCAAACTGAATCAAACCAATTGGAAGGAGACTTAAAATAATCATTAGTCCTAATCCAATATTCATTCCCCAGAAACCATATCCCATTATCTTGTCATTCCATTTACGTTCTTGGAATGTTGTTTGCACAATAAATAGAACTAATCCAAGAGAAAGAAGGCCATACACCCCAAATGTCGCTCCATGGGCATGAACAGCAGTTGTATTTAATCCTTGTAAGTAATAAAGAGCAATCGGAGGATTAATTAAAAATCCGAATATTCCAGCACCTACTAAGTTCCAAAAAGCTACTCCCACAAAGAAAGTAATTGGCCATTTATAGTTTTTTGTCCAACTCGTAAGTTTTTGAACTTTAAAAGTATGAAACGCCTCAAATCCAATTAGAACGAGAGGAACAACTTCAAGAGCAGAAAAGCATGCACCAATAGCACTAATTGAAATTGGTGTCCCACTAAAATATAAGTGATGAAATGTACCCGGAATTCCTCCAACTAAAAATATCGATGTCGAAAGTAAAGAAGCTTTAGTCGCAGACCTAGGTTTTATTAAACCAAGTGTAACAAATATAAATGCTAATGCTACTGTTGCAAAAACTTCAAAGAAGCCCTCAACCCAAAGATGGACAACCCACCATCGCCAAAACTCCATAATACTTATGTGAGTCCTTGCTCCATAAAAAAGTCCTCCTCCATAAAAGAGTCCTATTGCAATAGTTGAAGCTGAAAATAAAAGAAGTAATTGCTTGTTATCTTTAGCAATCTTAAGAGCAGGAGCAATACATCTTAACATTAATGTTAGCCAAACACCTAACCCCACTAAAAGTACTATTTGCCATACTCTTCCTAAGTCAACGTACTCGTAGCCTTGATGACCAAACCAAAAACTTAGATCAAAATCTAATAACTGGTGAATGGCGAGTGCTTCCCCTGTTAGAGAACCAAAAACAACTACAAGTAATGCACTAAAAAGAAAGTTCACACCAAATAGTTGATACTTTGGATCCTTCCCACCATTAATTATAGGGGCGATAAATAGACCTGCTGCAAGAAAAGATGTAGCAATCCAAAATAACGCAATTTGAATATGCCAAGTTCTCGCTAATGTATATGGTAAGAACTTTGATAATGGAAAACCATAAAAGTCCTGCCCTTCAACAGTGTAGTGGGCAAGAATCCCACCAAGTCCTATTTGAAGAATGAAAAGAACAACCACAACCCCCCAATACTTCCAAAGAGACTTCATTGAAGGTGTAAGTTTAAAATTTTTAAGAGGGTCACTGCTTGGAAGTTCAGAGCTTACATCATCCTCTTCTTTTTTAAATGCATAATACCAAACAAGAAAACCTATAGAAGTTAAGAGTAAAATTACTGAAATTATTGACCAAAAAATATTTTCACTTGTCGGCACATTGTCTATTAGCGGTTCATGAGGCCAGTTATTAGTGTAAGTATGATTTTCACCAGGTCTATTTGCAGAAGCTGCCCATGTTGACCAATGAAAGAAGGCCATCATTTTTTCTCTTCTCTCAGCCGAAGGTAAAACTTCTTCATGAATTGCATAGGCCTTTCTCGTTCCTCTCAATTCAGGACTATTACTAAATAAACTTAGGTAATACTCTTTTGTCTTCAAATAAGCCTGATATCTAATATCTGAGATTAAAACTTTATCATTTTCAACTTTTGACTCTCGGTAATCTTCTAACATCGAAGCTTTAACCAGCATTTTTTCTTGTTTTGAGAGATCATTAAAGCTTTTTCCAAGCTTATTTTGACTATAAATTGTTTGGTAATTCACTAGTTCTCTATGTAACCAGTCCGCTGTCCAGTCTGGAGCTTGATAAGCTCCATGCCCCCAAATAGAGCCAATCTGTTGACCACCAATGGATTGCCAAACTTCCTGACCATCTAAAATATCGTCTTTGGTATAAATAATTCCCTGAGCATTTGAACTTATACTTTCGTACAAAGGAGGCGCCTTTTTATATACCTCACTTCCAAAAAAACCTAATATTGTAAATGTCCCTACAAGAACAAATACCAATGTCCACCAATACTTTTTCATACAACCTCTCATTTAGATATATTTTATATATATTAATATATATAAAATATATCATTGTAAATATAAAATATGAATGGCATAAATAATTTATGCGATTAAAGACAAGAACAGACTATTGCATCCGAGTTTTAATTTACCTTCAAATAAATGAAGGAAAAGCGAGAATTCAAGATATTGCAGATAGTTATAATATTTCTAAAAACCATTTAAGTGTTGCAGTAAATAAACTATCTGAGCTAGGATATGTTATCTCAACTCTTGGCCCAAAAGGTGGAATTGAATTCAATAAAAATTATGAGCACAAATCAATAGGAGAGCTCGTTTCTCAAGTTGAAGGTTTTGAAATTGTCGAATGCTTTAATCCCGAAAAAAATACATGTAGTTTAAATCCAAAGTGCAAACTTAAAGGTATGCTTAATAAAGCAACAAATGCCTTTCTATTAGAATTAAAAAAGCACAAAATTAAAGACCTTGTGTGAGTACCTTTACATTTAACAACTAAATTGTCTCTTATAGAAGTAGTGGACAAATAGTACTAGAAGCTTTTAAAAAAAATGGTTTCTACATTCCATCATCTTGACTTTCTGGAAGATGTAATTTTTGCTTACTTAAAATAAAAAAACAAGGACGTTTTAGTAAAACGAATGGAGAGCTATATTTAAAATTAGATTATGTTATACTAAAAACAACCGATTATGATTAAGGCGAAGTTGTTTTTAAAGAAAATGAACTTTGAACTTACTTAAGTAGACTTTGTTTAGAGAGGTTACCCACCATCGACCGAGTACATCCGTTGTTTCATAGACCCAGAGGTAAAATGATCCCCAAATCCAGTTGCTAGAAAGTGAAGATAACTAGAGGTTTCAGAATGTTTTATTTCCAATTGTGGCTCTATTGCGTAGAGCAAGGAGGAATACATAAATAGTAATACAAACAACAATTTCATAATTTTACCTATCCGATTGCATAAGTAGGAATGATATGAACCTACTTAATATTGTTTTTATTTTTCTAACGGAATTTTTTCGCCATTAAATACCGCACGTCTGTTATAAAAAAATATCGCATTCGTGCTTTTAATATCGCAAAAGAACCAAGAAATACAATTAAATGAGAGTGAATTTAAAGGTTTAAAAATATAGCATAAAATAGTGCAGAAAAAATGGTGGATTATCCGTGAATCAAATAATCCCTATAACTTACAATTAGTTTTAGTCAGTTCAAGCCAACCACAGAGACTTGAGAAGATTTGTAGAGACTTTTGTTTTAGTTTGCTGACGCAAGTTTTGTTTGGTTTTCACCACTCTTTAATAAGAGTTTACCAACAACCTTTGACGTTCCAGACATGCCGTAGTGTTGAATTATATTTCGATCTTTATCTAAGGAAAACTCACCAAGGAAATCGCCATCTTCATCAGATATTACATCATAGATGGACACATGTTTACCGTCTTCACTTAATATAGCTGTAAACTTCTCTCCTTCAATATCTGCAATATATTCTGTGGCCATAAATCCTCCATTTCCAACAGGGTCAGGGTGACTCTCTATTGGGATTGCACTATACCTTGTATCTTTCAATATTTCCACAACTCGATTACGCACAGAACTAAAACAATGAATTTTTACAATATGAGTATCGAGATTAATCTTTCTTCTCACGAGAATTTCATGAGAAGGCCTCAAAGGAATCTTACTAACTATTGAATTCCAGGTACTTAGGTCTGAGAACATATCAGTATTTGGTGCACTTGCTATTCCAAATACAAAGTTGAACGGATAAATAAAACATTCCTTGTTGAAAAGTATATCTTCAGACAGCTCAAATGAGACATAACCGTATCTGTTAAACTTATGACTTAAGCCATTATTAAATGAACAAAAAATATAATCAACAAAACCATTATCAGCAGTATTTTTAAGATTGGAGCGTCTACGCCCAGATGAAAAATAAGCATTGGCAACTGATGGATTTTTTCCCCATAGAGTACCTGCTGAGTATATAGCACCCTCTGCGATAATGTTTGCAAGATTTTTTATACTCGTTTGATGATACACATTAACACTTTGAGATAAGATTTTCTTAAAGTTATTTAGATCATATGTATTTGGTGTTGGCATTACTTCGTCCTTAAAAAAGAGAGGCATTGATCAATGCCTCTCTTTATATATTTATTATTTAAAGATATTAAAATCTTAGCCATTTGGCAAAACCTCAAGAGCATCACTAACGCCCTTAACATCCAACACCGGCTATTCTGATATAGATTTGGAAGGTCTTTAAGTCTGACCATCCTCCCATTCTCATGACCTTCATTGGTTCGGCACCTGTAGCAAGTAAGTGGGTCGCAAAGCAAGCTCTTAGCGTGTGAAATGTGACATATTTTTCAATTCCGATACGCTTAAGAAACATTCTAAGGACTTTTCCTGCTTGGCCGTTTTCCCATGCTCCCATTCTAGGGAGAACATATTTAGAGTTTGGAAATTCATTTTTCAAAAAGAGTAAGATTTCTTTTAGCTGTGGAGATATATTTACGTTTCTCCATTTACCGCTTTTTGTAGATTTAAGAATCTTGTCTCTTTTGTTGTAGGATCTTGCAACCCTAATGATTCCATTCTCTTCATCAACATCTTCCCATTGTAAGGCATAGAGTTCGCCACTTCTCATTCCTGAGAGGATAGCGAGGGCCCAATGTGGGTACCATGGGTGGTTTTGAAGTTTTGTTTCAAAAAAAAATCTTTCTATCAACAAAACCCTTCCCGTCCCTCCTACTAACCTAGCCTTAAGAAACTAAATTCACTGTTAAAAAAGTGAACATACACTGCAAGGATTACAATACTTCTTTCGTCTGTCCATTATATCTGGGATAATTTGAACACGACTTGAATTTAAACCATTACTTAAATGAGTAATAACTATAGAGGATATAAGATGAAGGTCGAATGTTCATTCATAGATAGAGATTTATCATACATTCATAATGTTATCAAAAATGACTTTTCAGGATATCATCATGATAAAGCTCTTAAAAATAAAGCTGATGAAAATTACCACCTATTAAAGAAAGGTATTCCTAACTGCGAAAGCCGACTGGATTATGTGAGAACTATAAAAAAATATTTCTCGATATTAGATGATCCTCATATACAGCCAGTTTGGAATTATATCTCGCTTTACAAGTCACCTTTCGAAATGTCGACAGGAAAATCTTTTGATGATGCGAGATTTGATTTTGTCGATTACAAAGCGACGGGCATTATCATTAAAAAAGTCGCGGACCGCTTCTTTGTGAAAAACATCGATAATAACCTTATCAAAAAAAATGTCTCTGTAAGAGTAGGCGATGAATTAATTAGTTATAATGGTAAAAAACCTCAAAAGGTACTCGTAGATGACATTATGAGTTTCGAAGCGGTTTCAGTTAAGAAAGCAGGAGAATACTATCATGCCGAAAAACTTTTTTTCCGATGGGATATCACTTCTAAGGGTCCTATGGAATTTGTCTTTAAAAGAGGAGAACAAATAATTAAGGAAATGCTAGTATGGAACAAAGTGAGTTCCGACTACCTCGAGAAGTTTGTTGATAAAGGATCGGAAAATATTTATAAGACTCTCGATAAGCCATACGGTAAGTGGGTAATTCTTAAAAGTCTTGCAGGATATACCAAGGAAGCTAATTCTCAGCTAACAGCTTTTATAGCTGATGCCTTGGACCTTCGGTCGGAAAGAAACCTTGTCCTTGACCTCAGGGGAAATGGTGGGGGCGTTTCAACATGGGGAAGTCAATGGATTGAAAATCTCTACGGATATAGACCTTCTATTTCAACACCTCCCCCTTTACTGCTTGCATCAAGAAATAACTTTAAGCACTATGAAAGATTTTATACAGCTCTAAAAGAAAATAACGGTATTAATTCTAAAGAAGCTGAACAAGGTTGGTTGACTTTACTTAACTGTTTGAGAATTCAAAACGGTAAGCTCGTAGAATGTGCCGAAACAGCAGCCAATGAAAAGACTATCAATCAAGAGACAAAGCCAAAAAAGTCTCTATTTAGTGGTCAATTGATAGTATTAACCGACTGGAAAAATTTTAGTTCAACTGAACTATTCATTCAAGAGTTAAAAGAAATGCCAAATGTGACTCTCGCTGGAATTGAAACTAATGCCTCTACTCCCTATGGAGATATCAGGTTTGATATTACTCCTGGAGGATTACCCTTTGTTGTTCCGACAAAAGTTTTTCGAGGCATATATTACAACAGAGGGAACAGGAAGCCTTTTACTCCTGATATAGAAATTAACTATGATGTAGAAAAAGAAGTTTTGGGGGAAGACTCTCTCATGCTCAAGATAGATAAGCTTTTAGAGTCTCAAGCACTTTAGTTTGCTAAATTCACAACAGAAGCACAGATCAAACACCAGATACCAAATTGGGCTCTTCTCGGTTCATAGTGGGAAGCACTGTTTCTAAACTAATCTAGTAAAGTAAGCACAAGTTCATTTTCTGATAAAGTTAATTCGCTAAAACAAATTTATTAGAAAGGAGAACTCATGCTTGACTCCAAGCTTAACAGCTTTTTAGGACTACCTGAACTAAAACTCACTAAAAAAGTCTTTCAATTCAAGAAAACTATGATTTTCTACTTTAAGAAAATATCTAAAGAAGAAGTTTGC
>LULL01000050.1_pt1 | contig 58557 bp, 57 predicted proteins | sample 728161 | NCBI WGS metagenome assembly LULL01 (sample SAMN03860290, study PRJNA289734) | marine metagenome | biome: seawater column; feature: ocean; material: water; isolation source: Red Sea water column Station 149 - depth 500m | place: Saudi Arabia: Red Sea | collected 2011-10-15 | depth 500 m
GGATTGGTGTAATGGTAGCATGACGGTCTCCAAAACCGTTCGTCAAGGTTCGAGTCCTTGATCCTCTGCCAAATAAATGAAGAAGCCCTTGTGATCACAAGGGCTTTTTTATTGCCAATTTTTTATAAAACTTCCTAATTAAAAACTTTTTAAGTCTTCAGAGGGCGGAGTTCCAAAGAAACGTTTATATTCTCTTGAGAATTGAGAAAGGCTTTCGTATCCAACCTGCATACTTGCTGTTGAAATATCACTATTTGTTGTTATTAACAACCGACGTGCTTCGGTAAGTCGTATACGTTTTTGATACTGCAAAGGACTCATGGAAGTGATGTCCTTGAAATGCTGATGAAAACTTGAAGCACTCATTCCCATCTTGGTTGCAAGTTCTTCCACCTGAAATGGTTTTGCAAAATTATTTTTTAACCAATCAATTGCTTTGACAATTCGATGTCCTGCTGTACCTGTTGCTGCAATACGTTTTAGACGACTGCCTTGTGGGCTCATCATTAAACGATATAAGATTTCTTTTAAAATCAGTGGTGCTAGGATAGGGATATCATCTGGGGATGCTAATAAATCGAGCAAACGAGCAAATGCATCATTAATATCTGCTGTAACTTCGCCAATTGCAACACCTTTTCTTTCATGATCATTCGCTTGAAAAGTAATATGTGCTTCTAACATGAGTTGAGCTAATAAATAAGGATCTAATTTTAGAATAACCCCCAAATAGGGCTGATCTGGAGTTGCTTCAATGATTTGGCTAATAATTGGTAAATCAATTGCAGTAAATAAAAAATGATGAGCATCATAAGTATAGGTTTCGTCACCTAAGATCACCTGCTTTTTTCCTTGAGCGATCATACACAGACTCGCATCCAGAATATAACTGGTCGGCTGTGTAGGGGCATCCCAGCGGTGCAGTGTTAAACCAGCAATAGGTGTCTCAAACTTATTCTGTCCTTGAGTCCACTGGTCAACGAGTTTGCTCAACCGTAGTTCACGATCTTGAGTTATCGCTATAGTACTCATATCACATCTCATTTGCTCATCATGACTTTATTGTAAGGTCTTCTCTTTTTAAAGAAAGACTCAATTCTAAAAATTCGTAGAATTAGGCAAATATAGTGTAGGAATGAGGCATCCCTTTTCTTGTTTGTTTTTTATACTTGTTCTCAGAAGCTAATTCACAGTTTTTGAGAGTTATTCCAAGTTTCTTTGGATTCTTAAATTCATTTTTTAAAAGATTAATTTTTACAGTTTCTTATCATCATTGGTTGAATGCGAAAAAACTTAAGGGCTAGCCATTGAATAGCATCTTTAGACTGTAACTACTCAAAAATTAGATCAATTTTTTTATTGATAAATCAGTTTTATCAAGTGAATGACACTGATTTTTTGGAGAAATGTTCATGATTAGGTCTTTCAAACCTTCGAGTTTAGGTACTCAATTTAAATTGGATATGACAAGTATTCGTCATTCCTTGAAGAAATCTTTGGGTCTAACTTCTTTAATTATTGGAGCGTTAACTATGAATCAAGCAACTCTCGCAGATCAGCCATTAAAACTCAGTAATACATGGGATAAGACATTTGTCCAAAGTAATAAAGTTGATCATAAAAAAGTAACGTTTAAAAATCGTTATGGCATTACTTTGGCAGCTGATCTTTACCTACCTAAAAACACAAATGGAAAGCTTGCAGCAATTGTTGTGAGCGGTCCATTTGGTGCTGTTAAAGAACAAGCATCTGGCCTTTATGCACAGACGATGGCAGAAAGAGGCTTTGTAACGCTCGCATTTGACCCATCTTATACAGGTGAAAGTGGTGGTGAGCCGAGAAATGTAGCATCACCAGACATCAACACAGAGGATTTTAGTGCCGCTGTAGATTTTATTGGGCTTTTGCCGAATGTTGATCAAAATCGTATTGGTGTGATTGGAATCTGTGGTTGGGGCGGCATGGCATTGAGTGCCACTGCGATCGATAAGCGGATTAAAGCTGTTGTGACCAGCACAATGTACGATATGACGCGTGTGATGTCTAAGGGCTACAATGATAGCGTAACGCTTGAAGAGCGCACAAAAACGCTTGAACAATTGGGTCAGCAACGTTGGCAAGATGCCAAGAATGGAACACCAGCTTATGGTCCAGTATCACTGGAATTAAAAGGTGGTGAACCACAGTTTGTTGTGGAATATGCGGATTACTATAAAACACCGCGTGGTTTCCATCCTCGTGCAATCAATTCGAATGCTTCTTGGTCATTAACGACACCATTATCATTCATGAATATGCCGATTCTAACTTATATCAAAGAAATTTCACCACGACCTGTTTTATTCATCCATGGTGAAAAAGCACATTCACGTTATTTCAGTGAAACGGCTTACGAGGCGGCTTTGGAGCCAAAGGAACTGTTAATTATACCGAATGCGAATCACACCGATCTTTATGATCGCGTGGATATTATTCCGTTCGATAAAATGACAGATTTCTTCCAGAAAAACCTTAAGTAATTTTAGATAAAAGCTTGAAAACTAAAAAGTCTATAGCACTTTTGATTTTAGTTTTCAAGCTTGAGGTTGATTCGATTCTTGTGAGTTAAGTTATTGATATAAGTTTGAAACTATAAAAAATTATAGAAATAGGCAAACATCTTACAGGAATAGATCAGCACATTTTGTGTTTGTTTTTTATACTTATTCATATTGATTGGTTTGAAGTCTTTGATCGTTATTTGATGGCTTCTTTTTCTGAGAAAGAGATATGTTCCCTAAATCATTCGCTTTAGTTACAACACTTTTATTACTCACGACAGGAGTTCAAGCAATGGAAAATCAATTACCAGCATCTCAAACGATTAAAAAATCGAGTGAGCAGCCTGTTATAGAAGGTTCTGATAAAAACTTTACAGGTTCGGTGGCAATCAAGCCGCTTACAAGTGTGACAGAAGGAATAAATGCGCCGAGTGCGTATGTGAGTTTCAACGCTAACTCTCGTTCTTTTTGGCATACCCATCCGAAAGGACAATACCTTGTTGTGACTGAAGGTGAAGGCATTGTGCAAGAGTGGGGCAAGCCCGCAGAAAAAATTGCTGTAGGTGATGTGATTTATTGTCCTCCTGGAATTAAGCACTGGCATGGTGCAAGTGGACATTCTGCGATGACTCATTTAGCTCTTACTGGGACTGATGAAAATGGTCATAACGTAGATTGGCTTGAGCCTGTAACAGATGAACAGTTTAAAGAGGCGAATCATTGAATATAAAAGGTATTTTTATATTGATTGGCTTGGTTGGGCTATTGGGTAATCAATATTCAGTAGCCGCTACTGAGCAACGGATACGATCTGAGAATGAGGTGAAGTCTGTGAAAAATACTTTATCAAATCAACAACAAGCGATTATTCCTATTGCTGCTTTTGCCGCTACTGGTGATCTTGAAAGTTTAAGCCGCGGGCTTAATCAGGGATTAGATGATGGTTTAACCATAAATGAGATCAAAGCAGTTTTAGTCCAAACCTATGCTTATGCTGGCTTTCCTCGTAGTTTGAATGCACTGGCCGAATTTATGCGAGTCATTGAACAAAGAAAATCTCAAGGGATTGATGATCAAGAGGGTAAGGACAGCCAGCCTTTAGCTCAGGATTATAATGCGCGTGTTCAAGGAGAGCAGAACCAAACTCAGCTTGTGGGTCAGCCTGTAACTGGCTCTTTATTTGAATTTTCACCAGAAATTGATGAATATCTTAAAACGCATTTGTTCGGTGATATTTTTTCTAGAGACGTATTAAGTTGGCAAGATCGTGAAATTGCGACAGTCAGTATGCTTGCTGCAATGACTGGAACTGAAAGTCAGCTGAAGTCACATGTGAATATGAGTTTGAATATTCAAGTGAGCGTCCAACAATTGAATCAAATCCAGCAGATTCTCGCTGAAAAAGTTTCATTAGATGCTAGTCAAAAGCTGCAAAAAATTCTAAATCCTTAATTCTCATATTCTTTCTTTAATTTTCAAGCGTGAATCACCACGCTTAGGGCTTTCTTTGTCTAAAAATTACTAAGTGAAGCCCAAAGTCGGAGTTTTTATGAAAGCTACAATGCTCTATGGGCCAAATGATGTCCGTTTCGAAGAATGTCCTGAACCAAAGATTATGAAAGCAACAGATGCCATCATTGAAGTCGTTGCTGCATGTGTTTGTGGTTCAGATTTATGGCCATATCGAGGGATTCAAAAAATTACTGAACCGATGCCGATGGGACATGAATATTGTGGCATCGTCAAAGAAATTGGCGCAGATGTGAAAAATATTCAGATCGGTCAATTTGTGATTGGATCTTTCTTTGCTTCTGACAATACTTGTTTTGTTTGTGAGCATGGTTATCAATCAGCATGTGAACAAACTGAGTTTGTTGGCGGTGCTCAAGCGCCTTTATTACGAGTTCCTTTAGCCGATGGTACGTTGGTTGCAACTCCCACAATGCCAGAAGCTGAGATGATTCCTGATCTTTTAGCCGCTTCTGATGTTTTGGGTACTGGCTGGTATGCCGCAGTAGCTGCAAATGTTCAACCGAACAGTACGGTCGTTGTTGTTGGCGATGGGGCGGTTGGTTTACTTGGAATCCTCTCCGCTAAGCAAATGGGTGCAACTAAGATTATTGCGATGAGTCGCCATGAGGCTCGCCAAAAATTAGCTATTGAGTTTGGTGCGACTGATATTGTCACTGAAAGAGGTGATGAGGGTGTTAAGCGTATTTTGGAATTAACGAATGGTCATGGTGCGGACTCAGTTCTTGAATGTGTAGGCACACAAGAATCTATGATGCAAGCCATTCATGCCGCTCGACAAGGGGGTTATGTCGGGTATGTTGGTGTTCCTCATGGTGTTGATTTAAATGGAGAAGAACTGTTCTTTGAGCATGTTCATTTACATGGCGGTCCTGCGCCAGTTCGCCAATTTTTACCTCAACTGATTGATCTGATTTGGAATAAAAAAATCCAGCCTGGCAAAGTGTTTGATCTAACCTTACCTTTAGAACAGGTTGCCGAGGCTTATCAAGCAATGGATGAGCGTCGAGCAATTAAAGTGTTATTACAGCCTTAAGTTGTTGATTTGCATATGGTGTCAATGCCATATGCATTTACTTTGCAATGTGTCCTGAGAACGTAATCAAAAGAAGGAATAGACATGGAAATTCAACTGATTTTTGAAGAAACAACCTTATCTGCACGTTTAGATGATACTGTCGCTGCAAGAAGTTTTTATGATTCCTTACCTTTAGAGTTAACACTCACTGATTATGCTTCTACAGAAAAAATTAGTGATTTAGCAAAAGCCTTGCCTGTTCAAAGCGAGCCTAAGGGTTATCAGCCGAAAGCTGGAGATATTACTTATTATGCACCTTGGGGAAATTTAGCCATATTTTATAAAAATTTTGGTTATGCCAGTGGACTTGTTCGTTTAGGTGAAATCTCTGACGATATTCAGCTGTTAAGAAAATCAGGATTATTGAATGTACGGATTGAGGCAACTCAGTAATGCAAGCAGGTGAAGGTCATTCAAATACCTATGGTTTCGTCGTAGCAAGTATTTCATTTGTAATGATCTTTGTCACAGCTGGTTCTCCGATTCCATTGTTTAATATTTATCAGTCTGAATATGGCATCAGCAATGCTGATCTCGGTCTTGTATCCGTTGCTTATTTTATCGCAGCAGCGGTTGCACTATTGGTCTTAGGCCGTATTTCAGATTTTATTGGACGAAAAAAGGTTGCGATTATTGCTTTAATGGCTGCAATGCTGTCATGTGGATTATTGTTTCTTATACATGGATTTTGGTCATTATTCGCTGCAAGGCTGTTACAAGGTTTGGCATGTGGATTAAGTGCTGGAGCCTTAACAGCATTTATTGTTGATACGTCATCAGAAAAGTTACGTTGGCTTGCAGCTGTGATTACGAGTAGTGCGCCGATGATTGGTATTCCAATTGGGGCAATTAGCTGCGGTTTTCTCATTCTAACGGGTAAGCAGAATTGGTTTTTAATCTATGCTTTGGTTGGAATTGTTCTTGCTGCTTTAATCCTATTGATATCATTGAGTCGTGAAACGGTTTTATCTCGAAAAGGTGTAATTCATTCTCTCATTCCACGTTTATATCTGCCCAAAGCGGCAAACCAATATGTCTTGATTGCAAGTATGGTTTTTTTAGCGACGTGGTCTTTAGGTGGTTTTTATCAAGCTTATGGCCCAGCGTTGGCACATCATTATTTGGGTACAGACAATCCGATCTTGGCTGCTTTGGTATTCGCAGCAATCATGATCCTGACTCCGTTGGGTAGTCCTTTAAGTCGTTTTCTCGTAGCAGAAAATGCGGTCAAAACAGGAATGTTTATTTATATCCTGTCTTTAATAACCATTTTAATAAGTCTAAAGTTCGGCTTTATGGTTGCATTTATCGTAGCTAGTTTATGCGTTGGGCTAGCGCAAGGGCTTGCAGTGACAGGTGCGATGGGCGTTTTAATTCAAATAACAGACCTGCAAAATCGAGCTGGTTTGCTTTCGACTATTTATCTGATTGCGTACTGTAGTGCAGCTATCCCAGCCTTAATCTCTAGTCACTTTGCTTATAGTATGGAATTACTTCAGATCGGTTATGGATATGGCGTATTGGGAGGAGTGGCTGCTTTGATCGCTATTGTGGCAAGTCGTAAAAAGGATTAAATAGCAATTACTACAAGTTATAAAAAAGCATTAGGTAAAATTTATCGACCTAATGCTTTATTTTTATGTACTTATTGGGTGGTTAATAAATGAACTTAGAAATTTTTTCCGCCGTTTGAATCACGGTTTCAGCGATTTCATTTTTAAAATAATGCTCATCATACGTGCCTAGAGGACAGCTTACAGATAAAACAGCGGCCATTTTTCCTGTGGATTGTTTAAAAATAGGTGCTGCACATGCGGCCATATCGTGATTGTAATGTCCCCAACTGACCATTGAACGTTGTGTTTTTACAAAGCTTAGGCGTTGAAGTAGCTCTTTCAGGTTCTTCGGGGTCAGTTCAGAAAAGGTTTCCCATTGATTAAAACCTTTATAGCGATCACGAATTTCAGTGTCATTTAGATCAGCAAGCATCATTTGTCCTATCACAGTGGCATGAGCAGGCCAGCGTGTACCTAAACCGATGTTGCTGGTAAATGTTCCATTGGACTGAACATTATTGATAAAAACAATATGAGTGCCTTCTAAGATCGAAAGATGCACTGCAAGTTGTGTCTGATCACGTAGTTCTTTCATCAACGGCGTCGCTAAATCTAGCAGAGATTGCTTCGCTAAACTGTTAAATCCGAGTTCCATAACCTTTGAATCAAGCGCATAAGTTTTTTGCGAAGCTTTTCTTAAAAAACCACAAGATTCTAAGGTGTAAATGAGACGAAACGCACTAGAACGGTTCACATCTAATATTTCAGCTATTTCTGAAATCGTCATTTCTTTGGCTTCTTTATTGAAAGCTTGCAGAATTGCTAATCCACGTACAAGCCCCGGAACAAGATAGCGGTCATCGTTTTTTGTTTCTTCATTTTCTTGCAAATCTTCATCGATGATCATGTTCATTTGGTTGAAATTCCTACATCTAAAAGTGATGAAATTAAATGGTGCATACTGCTTTATTTTGGATCTATTTAATAGATCAAAATACACAATTAAAGATTTATATGCAAAACACATTTTTCTATTAGAAACGTAACAAAATATAATTTTTTAAATAAGCATATGAATTTTATAGTGTTAATAATATTGACATAAAAACTGGATTAATATTATTCTTTTCATATGTTTTGGAAATAAACAAAAGTTTTGCATATAAAACATATTCGAGGACTATAGGAATGAGTTGGATCTCAGTTTGTCAGCAAGACGAAGTAACCGAAGACGAGCCAAAAGCCATTGAAGTTGACGGTAAAAAAATTGGCGTTTTTTTCATCGAAGAAAACTACTTTGCCATTGAAAATGTATGCCCACATGCCTTCGCCTTATTAACAGAAGGTTTCATTGAAGATCAAACCGTTGAATGCCCATTACATGAAGCGATTTTCGATATTCAAACGGGTGAGCTAAAGAGTGGACCAGGATGTCGTGATCTATGCACATATCCTGTACGAGTTGAAGGAACAGATATCCAAATTCAACTATAGGTCTTAACTAGAAGGAAGGAATCGCGTGAAAACATTTAATGAGAAGCTAGCCAACTGGATTCATGCAGTGCCAGCAACGGAAGCAGGGATTAATAATATCCAAGTTCCGGGCCAGCCAGAATTATTGATTTGGCAAACTCGCTATAAAGAACCAACAGTTTACGAGCAAGACTTTGTTCAGCATTTGATTAAAGCCTTTGCAGCAGGTGTCACCGAGCTTGCAGACTTAGTTCAGACTTTAAATCAACAAGGTTTCCGTTGTGAGTCTGGTGAGCTTTGGACTTCTGAAAGCTTTTCAGAAGAAATGCAACGTTTGGGTTATTGATTCAAGGAAGAACGATTATGAACGCAGCAGTGTCAGCTACACCAAGTGTTGAAGAATATTTAGATTTGGGTCTACGTGATCAATGGCATCCAGTTCTTGCGAGCTGGGAAGTTGCAGCAAATCCAGTCGGTATCACTCGTTTGGGTGAGAATATTGTGGTTTGGCGTGATGACCAAGGTCAAGTCCATGCTTTAGAAGATCGTTGTCCGCATCGTGGAGCACGTCTTTCTTTGGGGTGGAATCTTGGAAATCGCGTAGCTTGTTGGTATCACGGTGTTGAAGTTCGCCATGATGGTGTGGTCGAAGATGTACCAGCTGTACATGACTGTCCAATGAAAGGCACTCAATGTATTAAGAGCTATCCAGTGACCGAAGCACATGGTGCGATTTTCCTTTGGTTCGGTATTGATCCTAATGAAGCACCTAAAGCCCTCGATTTTCCTGAACAACTCGCGAGTGAAAATTGGAGCGCATTCCTTTGCCAAGCTGATTGGAAAGTGAATCATCAATATGCAATTGATAATGTCATGGACCCTATGCACGGTAGTTATTTGCACTGTACTTCGCACTCAATGGCTGAAGGTGATCGCACCGCAGAAATGAAACATCGTTCAACTGAACATGGTTTTGTTTTTGAGAAAGAAGGTCAAATTGGCGTGAACTTTGACTGGGTTGAATACGCCAATACAGGTGCAAGCTGGTTACGCCTTTCTATTCCTTATCGTAAAGATTTTGGGCCGGGAGGTGAGTTCTGGATTGTGGGTTACGCAACACCGATTGATGCCAATAATACTCGCGTATTCTTCTGGCGTTGCCGCAAAGTGAGTGGTTGGCAACGTAACGTCTGGCGCTTCCTTTACCGTAATCACTTAGAAAAATTGCATTGGGATGTATTAGAGCAAGATCGAATTATCTTGGAAAATCTTGCACCAAATGCACGTCAACAAGAATTTCTCTACCAACATGATGTGGGTTTATCACGCTTACGTCGTTTAATGAAAAAAGAAGCAGAAAAGCAGTTAAAGAAAATTGCAGCTTTGAATACTTCAAACCGTATTGAAATGCAGGAAGAAGCACATGGCTAATGTTGCATTGTTACAAGGCAAAAAAGTCCTTGTCACAGGCGCGGCAAGAGGCTTGGGACGAGACTTTGCGCAAGCAATTGCAGAAGCAGGTGCTCAGGTCGTCATGGCGGATATTTTGGATGATCTTGTTCAAAAAGAAGCGGCTGAATTGCAGCAAAAAGGTTTAAAGGTCGAGGCTGTACAAATCGATTTGGCTGATGCTGTCTCAATTCAGCAGGCTGTCGAGCAGGCTGTTAAATATTTAGGTGGATTAGACGGCTTAGTGAATTGTGCTGCGCTTGCAACCAATGTGGGCGGTAAAAGTTTAATGGATTATGACGCTGATCTCTGGGATCGGGTCATGAACATCAACGTCAAAGGCACATGGTTGGTCACTAAAGCATGTGTGCCATATCTGAAACAGGCTGATGCTGGGAAAGTGATTAATGTTGCTTCTGACACAGCTTTGTGGGGTGCACCGAATCTAATGGCTTATGTGGCGAGTAAAGGTGCTTTGGTTGCGATGACACGTTCGATGGCGCGAGAGCTTGGGCAATTCAATATTTGTATCAATACACTTTCACCGGGTTTAACGCTTGTAGAAGCAACTGAATATGTCCCGCAAGAACGTCATGATTTATATGTGAATGGTCGAGCGATTCAGCGTCAGCAACTACCACACGATTTAAACGGCACAGCACTGTATTTACTGTCGGATTTGTCTTCATTCGTGACAGGTCAAAATATTCCAGTAAATGGCGGTTTTGTCTTTAATTAAGGAGTTTGTCTCATGATTACAGGGATTGAGATTTTAAAATTTGGTGTTGAGGACAGAGCTGCTTCGAATAAATTTTTGGCAGATTTTGGTCTAAAAAATACGACATCTGACATTGAAGGTACTGATCTTTATCAAACACAAAATGGCAGTAAGATTTATCTATTTGACTGTGATGATGCTCGTTTACCACTAGCGATTGAATCAGGTTCAACCTTACGCGAAGTGACTTGGGGTTTGGACAATCCAGCTCAAGATTTAGCAGATTTAGCTGATCATTTAAAAGATGTTGATGGTTATCAGTCTACAGCAGATATGGTGCAATGCATTGATCCAAATGGTATGACCATTCGATTTCAAAAAAGTTTTGTGCAAGAACTACCGCAATTAAAAACCGAAGGCATTAACCAGTACGGCAGCATTAATCGTGTTAATGCAGCAAGTCCTGTCTATGAAAAAGGTCAGCCAGTTGCAATTGGTCATGTGGTGTTTTTTACCCCAGATTTAGAAAAAACTGAAAAGTTCTATATTGAGAAATTAGGTTTCTTCTTATCTGATGCTTATCGTAATCGTGGTGCTTTCTTACGTTGTCGTGGCAAGGGTTATCACCATGATTTGTTCTTATTATCGATTCCAAACAAACCTGCTGGTTTAAACCATGTTGCCTTTGTAGTTCGTGACATTCATGAAGTGATTGGTGGTGGTTTGAATATGAATCGTTCTGAGTGGTCAACGTTTATCGGACCGGGGCGTCATCCTATTTCTTCAGCATACTTTTGGTATGTAAATTCACCGTTGGGTGGTGCTTTTGAATACTACACCAATGATGATTATTTGACTGAAGAATGGCAGCCGCGTGTAGAGGAACACCGTTTAGAGTTATTTACTGAATGGGCAATTGAAGGCGGTTTGGATGACCATACACGTCGTCAAGTGAAACCTGCATAAAGCGTGACGAAGCAGGGAGAAATGCTATGGAAAGAATCGTAATCGTAGGGGCTGGACAGGCCGCTGGTTGGGCAGTCAGTACCTTACGTCAAAATGGATTTTTGGGCGAAATTCATGTGGTTTCTAATGAAGATCGTGTGTTTTACGAGCGTCCACCACTTTCTAAACAAGTGCTGTCTAAAGAAGCGAGTTATGAAAGTTTACATCTGTTTTCTCCAGAGCAGGTGCAGGAGTTCGATATTCAATGGCATAAGCCTGCTTTAGCAACTCAAGTTGATCGTCAACACAAACAAGTCGTCTTGAATGATGGTCAAGTTTTGCCTTATGACAAGCTATTGATTGCAACAGGAAGTCGCGCTCGTGTACCCGTAAATACGTGGCAGTTCATTCCTAATGTCGTCACGCTGCGTAATGTACAAGATTGCGAACGTCTTGCTGAAATTTTGCAGCATGCTCAGAAATTGGCGGTAGTCGGTGGTGGTTGGATCGGTTTGGAAATTGCTGCAACTGCACGCAAGCAAGGTAAAGAAGTTCATATCTTTGAATATGGTGATCGACTTTGTGCGCGTAGCGTGAGTCCTGATGTGTCAGCATTTTTAAAAGATATGCATGAGCAACAAGGCACACAGATTCATTTAAATAGTAAAAACCTACATTTGATTGAAGCAGGTCAGCAAAAAGTTGAAGTTGTAAATCATCCAAATGCAAGTGAGCTATTTGATTGTGTAGTGGTGGGTGCTGGAGCTGATATTGCCAAAGAGCTTGGCGTAAATGCAGGTTTAGAAGTGAAAGACGGTATCGTCGTAAATTGTTTTGGACAGACTTCTGATCAAGATATTTATGCTGCTGGTGATGTCGCGATTCATCCGAGTTTAGGTTATTGCATTCAGTCATGGGCAAATGCACAAAACCAAGCGATTGCAGCAGCAAAATCGATGCTGGGCATGGAAACAGAATATGCTGACATTCCTTGGCTTTGGTCGGATCAATATCACTTCAATATTCAGATATTAGGAACTTACCAACCTGAAAGAACAGAACAGATTGTGGTGCGCAAAAGTGCGGCAGATCAATGTAGTTATCTCTATCTTGATGATCAAAGTCGTTTGATCAACATGATTGCAATCAATGATTCGAAACTGGTCAAACTGGCAAAACGTTGGATGCAATCCAACACCATTTTAGACCCAAAACTATTAGCAGACCCTGAATTTAATGTCATGAAATTAAAACCGTAAACATTGATTCCGGTTCATTACGCAATCGAAGGAATGAAGTATGAGTAATGAAGAGAAAAGTGGATTTAAGCATTGGGTTCCTGCTTTTGTCCTGATGGTGTGTGTTGTTCTCGCGTTTTTCGACAAGATTAGTATTGCTGTGTTATTTGCAGATCCACATTTCCAAGGTGCGATGGGGATTGCTGAAGATAAAGCAAAACTTGGATGGTTAATGACGAGCTTCTTATTGGCTTACGGTTTTTCATCTGTTTTTCTGAGTTTTTTGGGCGATATTTTCAATCCAAAGAAAATGCTGTTTTGGAGCGTTGCGTCTTGGGGTGTGCTCATGTTTTGCATGGGGTTTACCACACACTACGAAGGAATGTTAGTGCTTCGAGTTCTGCTCGGTTTAGCTGAAGGTCCATTATTTGCCTTGGCATATACCATCGTGAAGCAAACCTATACTGATCGTCAGCAAGCACGAGCTTCCACCATGTTCCTGTTAGGAACACCAATCGGTGCATTCTTGGGTTTCCCAATTACAGCGGCAGTTTTAGCAAAACATGATTGGCATACCACATTCTTTGTGATGGCTGGTTTAACGGTAATTGCATTAATTGCCATCGTATTTGGTCTACGCAATTTACAGCTCAAGAAAACCATTGAACTTGATTCGACCAGTAAACGTATCAACTTCAAAGGCCATATTCAAAACACCAAAATTTTATTGCAAAACAGTTCTTTTTGGTTGGTGTGTATTTTCAATATAGCACTGATGACTTACCTCTGGGGATTAAACAGTTGGGTTCCTTCTTATTTAATCCAAGACAAAGGCTTCAACCTTAAAGAGTTCGGTATTTATTCAAGTTTCCCATTCATCGCCATGTTGATTGGTGAAGTGATCGGTGCATTCCTTTCTGACAAGTTGGGTCGCCGAGCAGTGCAAGTTTTTGGTGGCTTATTGGTTGCGGGCATCTTTATGTACGTGATGGTGTTAATGACTGAACCACATTTAGTGATCGCAGCAATGTCTTTAAGTGCAATGGCTTGGGGCTTCGGTGTCGCAGCAGTATTTGCCTTACTTGCCCGTGTGACAACAGCTGATGTTGGTGCAACAGCGGGTGGGATTTTCAATGGATTGGGTAATTTTGCCAGTGCAATTGCGCCAGTTCTGATCGGTTACATCGTGATGCAAACCAACAGTTTTAATTTAGGAATTACCTTCTTAGCAGCAGTTGCCGTTATTGGGTCATTCTTCTTGGTTCCTTTATTGAAACGTTATTAATCAAACTATTCATCAAAAACCTAGGAGTTAAAAATGTCTACTCAACAATTCGAATCATGGACACAGCCTGAAGGCACGAATTTAGAAGATTGGTTAAATACGCGTATCGCTCGTTTTGAAACACGTAAATATGACTTTGATGCGCTGAAGTTCCAAGCTGACTATGACCCTAAATATCGCCGTGCACAAATGCGTTATATGGGTACTGGCGCAACGGGTGTGGTGAATGATGGCAACACCGTTCCAGCTGAAAACTTCACTTTTTCAACCATGGTTTTACCTGCTCAATGTGAAGGGCCACTGCACATTCATCACGATGTGGAAGAAGTGTTTTTCATGTTACGTGGCGAGATTGATCTGTTCATTGAGCATAACGGTGAGAAATTCCAGACCAAATTGAAAGAGCGTGATCTGATTTCAATTCCACCGGGTATTTACCGCGGTTTATTTAATCCTGGTCAAGAAGATGCCTTGATGTGTGTGATGTTAGGAGCTGGAAAACCAACCATTCCGAACTATCCACCTGAGCATCCATTGTCTCAAATTAAACGTTAATCAACGCGATTAACTGTAAAAGGAATGAAATGATGACTTTGATTGACACATTAGCCAAATACCCAGTGCAAACCATTGAGATCAATGGTCAGCTGCAAGCCTATCGTGAAGCAGGGCAAGGCCAAACACTGATTCTGTTGCATGGTATCAGCTCAGGTTCTGCATCTTGGGTCAATCAGCTCGATGTGCTCAGTCATCATTTTCATGTCATTGCTTGGGATGCGCCGGGTTATGGCTTATCTGAGAACTTAGATACTGAGCAGCCAAATGCAACTGATTATGCTCAGCGTGTGCTGGCGATCATGGATGCATTAGCAATTTCTAAAGCCATTATCGTCGGTCATTCATTAGGCGCATTACAGGCAAGTGCCTTTGCCTATCTTTATCCTGGACGAGTTGAAACTTTAATCATTGCTAACGCTGCACAAGGTTATCAACGATCAGATGAAGCAACCAAAGCACAGGTTTATCAAAAACGCCCAAATATGTTGAAAAGCTTGGGTAATGCTGGGATGGCGACGAGTCGTGGACCACATTTAATTTATAAACAAGACCCACAAGCACTGGCATTGGTCAGTGAGGTAATGGGGCAACTCACTTTAGACGGTTTTACGCGAGCATCATATTTGTTGGCGTATGACGAGATTAGAAATTATTTAACAGATATCAAAGTTGCATGTGTGGTGATTGCGGGTGACAAGGATGAAATAACACCTGCTCAAGCCATCATGGAACTGGCGATGGAAATGCAATTGAGCCGATGTCATCTCATTACAGATGCAGGTCATCTGAGTTATGTCGATCAACCTGATCAGTTTAACGACATTGTTTTATCGGCAAATTAAGATTTAAACGAGAGATATGGATATGAGCTTCCAAGTTGAAGGAAAAGTAGCAGTTGTAACAGGTGGCTCGTCAGGCATTGGTTTGGCTGCTGTAGAAATTTTAGTTGCAGAAGGAGCAAAGGTGGCATGGTGTGGTCGAGATGAAGCGCGGTTAGCATCATCGAAGCTTTATATTTTAGAAAAATATCCACATGCCAATATTTACACCAGCATCTGCAACGTTTTGGACAAAGAAGATGTAAAACGATTTGCGCATGATGTGAAGCAAAATTTGGGCAATGTCGACATGTTGATCAATAACGCAGGTCAGGGTCGTGTGTCGAATTTTGAAAATACTCAAGACGAAGATTGGATGAAAGAAATCGAACTTAAATATTTCAGTGTATTGCATCCAGTTCGTGCATTTTTAAATGATTTAAAAGATTCAGCATGTGGCTCAATCACCAATGTGAACTCATTGTTGGCATTGCAACCTGAGCCTCACATGATCGCAACGTCATCTGCACGTGCGGCGTTATTAAATTTAACACATTCACTGGCCCATGAATTTACTCAATATGGCATCCGTGTGAATTCAATCCTACTTGGTATGGTCGAGTCGGCACAGTGGAAACGCCGTTTTGAAACGCGTTCAGACCCAAATCTGTCATGGGAACAATGGACAGGCAATATTGCAAAAAATCGTGGTATTCCGATGCATCGTTTAGGCAAGCCAGAAGAACCAGCTCGTGCCTTGGTCTTTCTTGCATCACCTTTAGCATCCTATACCACAGGTTCAACCCTAGATGTTTCTGGCGGATTCAATAAGCATTTATAAGGTATGCACATGAAACAGTTGATGATGATTGGTTTTGGCGCAATGGCAGCAGAAGTGTATGCACATATGCCGCAGGACTTACAACTTAAATGGATTGTGGTGCCTGCACGGAGTGTTGAAAAAGTTCAGGCACAAGTTGCTCCCGAAGTGCAAGTGATTAGTTCAATTGATGAATGTCAGGGCACACCTGATTACGTGATTGAGGTTGCTGGTCAAGCTGCGGTGAAAGAGCATGCACAAAAGGTATTGGAAAAGGGCTGGACTATTGGATTGATCTCGGTTGGAACTTTGGCTGATAACGAGTTTTTGATTCAGTTAAAAAATACCGCTGAGCAACATGATGCCCATTTACATCTTCTAGCAGGTGCCATTGCGGGTATTGATGGTATTTCAGCCGCCAAAGAAGGTGGCTTGGAAAAGGTGACTTATAAGGGGTGTAAAAGTCCAAACAGTTGGCGTGGAAGCTATGCAGAGCAGTTGGTTGATCTTGATCAGGTGAGTGAAGCAACGGTGTTCTTTCGTGGAACAGCAAGAGAGGCAGCACTGAAATTTCCAGCCAATGCCAATGTTGCGGCAACAATCGCTTTAGCTGGCTTGGGAATGGATCAAACCTTGGTCGAGCTGACTGTCGATCCAACGATTAATAAGAACAAACACACCATCGTGGCAGAAGGTTTGTTCGGTGAAATGACGATTGAACTGGTGGGTGTACCTTTGGCAAGTAACCCGAAAACCTCGACATTGGCTGCATTGAGTGTAATTCGGGCATGTCGAAATAGTGTTCAAGCAATTCAGATTTAAAGGATTTGATCATGGTAAAGGAAATTTATATCGCTGGTGAATGGCGATTAGGTCGAGGCGACAAGATTCAAAGTGTATTTCCAGCAGATCAATCTGTGAATGCTGAGATTTCAACGGCGAGTTTGGATGATGTCAATGAAGCGGTAGAAAAAGCGGATCTTGCTTGGCGACAGTCTTCATGGCGCAACAGTATGCCACACGAGCGCGCACGTATTTTATATAAAGTGGCTGACATTATTGAAGCGCGAGTAGACGAGCTTTCTCGACTTCAAACGCGTGACAATGGTAAGCCACTGGCTGAGACGCGTGCCTTAACCTTGAGTGCGGCTGCAACAGCGCGTTATGTCGCAGCAGCGTGTGAAACCTTAAATGATGAGTTGACCACACAACGTGCGCCAGATTTTATGACCATGAGTGTACATGAACCTGTAGGTGTAGTGGCTGCAATTACCCCGTGGAATTCACCGATTGCCAGTGAAGTGCAAAAGTTAGCACCTGCATTGGCAGGTGGTAACGCTGTAGTGCTTAAACCAGCAGAAGTGACGTCTTTGATCGCTTTAGAACTTGCAAAAATTTTTGAAGAAGCAGGTTTACCTAAAGGTTTATTGAGTGTGTTGGTCGGGCGTGGCTCAGTCATCGGTGATGCAATCGTAAAGCATCCTTTAGTACGCAAAATTTCATTTACGGGTGGAACAAGTACGGGGCGTCATTTAGCACACATCGCAGCAGATAAGCTAATCACTACATCTTTAGAACTTGGTGGGAAATCGCCAACAATCGTGATGCAAGATGCCGATATTGAGCTTGCAGCAAAAGGTGTGGCTTATGGCATTTTTAGTTCAGCAGGACAGGCATGTATTGCAGGATCACGTTTATTTGTTCATCACAGCATTTATGATCAATTCTTAAATCGTCTGGTTGAAATCACTAAGGGTTTACGTGTTGGACATCCTGAAACAGCAGGGATGCATTTAGGTTCTTTGATCAATCCTAAACATTTAGCTTCTGTTGATGCTTATGTTCAATTGGCCAAAAAAGAAGGCGGTCAAGTTCTTGTCGGCGGTGAGGCACTGACAGATGGTGATTTGGCAAAAGGTAGCTTCTATTTACCAACCATTATCACAGGTCTAAATAACTCAGCTCAAACCTGTCAGGAAGAAATTTTTGGCCCTGTGTTGGTGGTCATGAAATATGACGATGAGGCAGATTTAATTGCCCAAGCCAATGATAGTTGTTTCGGCTTGGCCGCGGGGATTTGGACTGAAAACTATCGTAAAGCTTGGCAACTTGCACGGGCTTTAGAAGTCGGAACAGTCTGGATCAATACCTATAAAAAATTCTCTATCTCCGCACCATTTGGCGGTTTCAAAGAAAGTGGAATTGGACGTGAAAAAGGTCGTTTAGGCATCTTGGCGTATATGCAACAGAAAAGCATTTATATGGGATTAAGCGAACAGCCAAATCCTTGGTGCGATTAATAAATTCATGGAAAGAACAAGTTTTTGAGGAATATAGTAATGACAGAACGTGTAAATGTAGGCGAAGCAATCGCTCGTGTTTTAGAGGCGCACCAAGTTGATAGTATCTACGGCGTTATTTCAATTCACAATTTACCAATTGCTGATGCCGTTGGTCGCCGTGAAAAAATTCGCTTTGTCGCAGCGCGTGGCGAAGCTGGTGCAGTGACGATGGCAGATGGTCATTCACGTTTTAAAGGACTCGGTGTGGCGCTCACCAGTACAGGTGCGGGTGCAGGAAATGCGGTGGGTTCATTAATTGAAGCGATGAATGCAGGCAGTCCAGTTTTGCATTTAACAGGTCAAGTTGAACGTGAATATTTAGATCGCGATGCAAGTTTCATTCACGAAACTAAAGATCAGCTGACTTTCTTACGTGCATCGAGCAAAGCAGCATTTCGTATTACTAGCCCTGACAATGCGATCGGCGTAATTCGTGAAGCGATTCGTGTCGCGACTACTGTGCCAATGGGGCCAGTTAGTGTTGAGCTACCGATTGATGTTCAAGCCGCTGAAATTGATTTACCGTTGAATTTAGGACCAGTCAAAGCACTTGAATTGCCTCAAGCTGATCAGGCCGAAGTTGATTTGATCATTGATGAAATCAAGAAAGCCAAACGTCCAATTTTTTGGATCGGCGGTGGTACGCTCAATAGTGTTGATGAAGTTAAAGCAATTGCTGATCTCGGTATTCCAGTAGTGTCTTCAACCCATGCACGCGGTGTATTGGCAGATGAGCATCCTCGTAGCTTAGGTGCATTTCATAACTCAGCAGGCGTTGAGCAACTTTTAAAAGATGCAGATTTATTAGTTGTTGTGGGTTCTCGTTTGCGTAGTAATGAAACCAAAACCTATTCAGTGCAGTTCCCTGACAATATTATTCAAATCGATGCCAACCCTGTTGCACAACAACGTAATTACAAAATTCGTAATTTTATTTGTGGTGATGCAAAAGATGTATTGCAACGTATTCTCACAGGCTTAGCCAACGTATCTAAAGTAGATACTGAATATGATGCAGCAGTTGTTGCCGCGAAACAGGCAGCAATCAATGCATTACGTACACAGCTTGATCAATATGCATTGATCTGTGATCACCTCCGTGCAGCTTTGCCTCAAGATGGAATTTTTGTTCGTGATATTACGATGTCAGGTAGTACATGGGGCAGCCGATTATTCCCAGTACAAGCACCGAATCAGAATATTCATTCATTGGCAGGGGCAATTGGTCTTGGTTTAGCGACTGCAATTGGTGCCTCAATTGCCAATCCTGACAAAAAAGTGATCGGTTTAGTCGGTGATGGTGGCTTGATGTTGGGGATCGGAGAGATTGCTACCATGGCTCAAGAGAATACCAATATGGTACTCATGATCATGAATGATGGTGGTTATGGGGTAATGCGAGGTATTCAAAACAATTACTTCGGTGGTCGTCAGTATTTCAATGAATTGCATACACCAGATTACAAAGTTTTAGGTGAGGCAATGGGTGTGAAAAGCTGGAAAGTTGGCAGTGCTGATGAATTCAAAACGGCAATTCAAGAGGCAATTGATTTCCAAGGGCCAACAGTGATTGAACTCGATATGAATTCGATTGGGCCACTTAATTTTGCAGGACCACCGCAGAAGAAATTGTATTAACCAGTTTGGGCATTCGGTCATTGGGCGATGAAGCCGAATGTCCATTAAATTACAGCAGGTAAAAAATTTTTGCCTAAAAAACAATAAAAACTATGTTTTATAGGTAAAACAAAAACCAAACCAACAGGATTGTTGGTAAAAAACCGAAGGAATATGAAATGAAAAAGACAGCTATGGTTGTGATGCTAGGCGCAGTTTATTTAGGTGGGATGTCTAATGTATTTGCACAGAGCTCAGCATTACAGTGGAAAAGTGAAGACGGAACAGATTCTGTTCAGTTAGGTGGGGTAGTTCGACTTAACCAGCGTTATGAAAACTGGGAAGGTGAGAATGGTGGTTTTGGGAAACTCCATTTTGATATTTTTAGGGTTGATCTAAAAGGTAAATTTGATGATGCCTATTTCAATGCCAGTTATCTTTTTCAAGATCAAGAGAAACGATCAATTGAAAAAGCCTATGTTGGATATAACCTAAATGAAAACAATAACATTGAAGCAGGTTTTGTCTACAAACCATTTGCAATTTATCCTTATCCGCAAAATGGATGGACTTACCACATTCCATTTTTCCTCGGTTATGGCAACAATATCGCGCCAGGTATAAATTGGAATTTTCACAATAAAGATTGGGATCTCAAGCTAGGCTATTATCCAGAGATGCTTTCAACCAATTTGCGATATTCACCTGAAAGCGCGACTTATGATGATTTATCTGAGAATGCATTTCCAACCCAAAGTGCTTATCAAAATGAAAAGCGTCACCAACTTAACACACGTATTGTCCGAAAATTGGAAACGGATTTTGGTAAGCAAGAGTTTGGTGTTTCAGGTGCAATTGCTCAACTACATAATAAGACGACCGATAAAAACGGCAAATATTATGCAGTTGGATTGCATACCGATAACAACTACAAACGCTTTAATTTACAAAGCTCAGTGATTCATTATCAATATGATGCGAAAAACCCTGATGGGGTAAATGATGATATGACACTGATGGGTGCAAATGGTTTAACGCCTGCTTATTTCATTGCATCTGAAGGAACAGTTGCCAGTCTGAACCTTGCTTATACCTTACCTGTGCAAGATATGGGCAAATTAAAAGCAATTCGTTTCTATAATGATTATAGTTACTTAGATAAAAAAAGAGATGATTGGTCAGATTCACAAATGAATACGACAGGTATGATGTTTATTGCTTCACCATTTATGGTTTGGGCAGATTATACGTGGGGTAAAAACTCCAATATTATTGGCGGAGCAACCAATGCCACTGGGTTTACGTCTACGGTATCACCAAATAGTGATAAATGGTTATATCGTATTAATTTGAATATTGGTTTTAGCTTTTAATTGAAAATAGGAGATGAAGAGGGCTATGTGCTGCTCTTCATCTCTGATTTACTATTCTGCAGTTTGGCTGATATTGTCATAATAAGGCGATATATTTTTTGCTGTTAACTCTTGGTGACAGTATTCACAGCTTATCAGCGCTTTCGTTTTATGCCCACACTCTTTGTGTATGTATTCTAAAACGGGATATTTATTATCTTCGTTATGCCAGTAATTGCCCCAAGTTGTGACTGCCATGATAATCGGGTATAAAGCCAAGCCTTTTTCAGTTAGCTTATATTCATATCGTTTAGGTGCTTCTTGATATAGCACTTTTTCAAAAATTTTATTATCTACAAGTCTATTTAAACGTTCAGTGAGTAAGTGACGAGTAATACCCAGTTGTTTCTGAAAATCGTCAAAACGGCGTGTTCTTAAAAAAGCATTACGGATAATCAAAAGTGTCCATCGATCACCAAAAATCGATAAGCTTCTAGCAATTGGACAACTCATTTCACCCAATTCATGCCATTTCATGTTTTACCTCTACTGATATCACCTTAGACAAAAGATATTGCCAAGTTTGTAAAGTCTTACGTGTAAATACATCATCACGTTGACAATTTATCTTAGCATAGTTATGGTATGAATAATAAGTTCTAAAAAAGAACTTAAATATATCTGCTACATTTGTGAGTGTGATCTAAATTGTGTTGAAAGATTTAGCTTTGATAAAACGGAACAGCTAAGCATTTGTAGGTTGGGTAAATTCTGCCCTAATCTAAGTAATTGAGGAAAGATTAATGAATCCATTAGAAATGACAGGTTTGGAAATGATGCAAGCATTTGCTCAAGGCTTAGTTCCTGAACCTGGGATCGCAAAAACAATGCCAATGAAGCCACTAGAAGTAGAACATGGACGAATCGTATTTACTGCAATTGCAGATGAAAGACATACCAATCCTTTAGGTGGCGTGCATGGTGGATTTGCTGCGACGGTTTTGGATTCTGTGACAGGTTGTGCAACACATACCGTTCTTGCTGCTGGAGAAGGGTATGGCACAACAGATCTGAATGTGAAAATGTGTCGTCCGTTGCCATTTAATAAGCAGTTAATTGCAGAAGGAAAAGTGATTAATGCGGGACGTAATTTAGTAATTTCTGAAGGCTATATCCGTGATGAGGACGGAAAGCTTTATGCGCATGCAACGGCAACCAACATGATTATTCGCCGTTAATTTATTTTTAAACATAAAAAAAGCAAAGCCGAAGCTTTGCTTTTTTTATCGAATACTATTTAGATTTTGCTGATCAAATCATTAATTTGTTTTGCTTGTTCAGCGGCATTACCTGTATACGTCGCAGGCGTAAGCTCAGCTAAACGAGCACGTTCCTCAGCTGGTACTTGTAATAACTCATCGCCATTTACAAAGTTCACCATCATGTCGCGTGTCATTGCTTGACCACGAGTGAGTGCTTTTAATTTTTCGTATGGTTTTTCAACGTTATAACGACGCATAACAGTTTGAATTGGTTCAGCAAGAACTTCTTGTGCTTGGTCTAAATCTTCATTTAAACGGTTCGCATTGAGTTCAAGTTTACCAATACCTTTTAAGCAAGCATCAAAAGCAATCAAGCTTTGTGCAAAACCAACCCCCATGTTACGAAGAACAGTTGAGTCAGTTAAGTCACGCTGCCAACGAGAAACTGGAAGTTTTTCACCTAAGTGACCTAATACCGCATTGGCAATACCCAAGTTACCTTCTGAGTTTTCAAAGTCGATAGGGTTCACTTTGTGTGGCATGGTTGAAGAACCAACTTCACCGTCTTTTAATTTTTGCTTGAAGTAACCAAGAGAGATATAGCCCCAAACATCACGGTTAAAGTCGATCAAGATCGTGTTGTAACGGCGTAATGCATCAAATAATTCAGCCATGTAATCGTGTGGCTCAATCTGAGTTGTATATGGGTTGAATGCTAAACCTAAAGATTCTACAAATGCTTGAGCATGTATAGCCCAATCAATTTCAGGGTAAGCAGAAAGGTGAGCATTATAGTTACCTACAGCACCATTGATTTTACCAAGTAACTCTACATTTTCGAATTGCTTGATTTGGCGCGCTAAACGATAAGCAACGTTAGCCATTTCTTTACCCAACGTAGTTGGGCTAGCAGTTTGACCATGAGTACGAGACAACATTGGTTGTTCAGCATGAGTTGTTGCCAAAGCAGAAATCGCATTCAAAATTTGCTTCATGCTTGTAACTAAAACTTCACGACCATTTTTAAGCATCAGCGCATGAGACAAGTTGTTGATGTCTTCAGACGTACATGCAAAGTGAATAAATTCACCTGCATTTTTTAATTCATCGATGTTCGCAATTTTTTCTTTAAGGAAATACTCAACAGCTTTTACATCATGGTTTGTGGTACGTTCGATTTCTTTAATGCGGTTCGCATCTTCTTCTGAGAAGTTTGCTACGATTGCATCTAACGCGGCATTTGTTTCAACCGAGAAAGCTGGAACTTCGATGATTTCTGCACGATTTGCAAGTGCTTGTAACCAACGCACTTCAACCGTGACACGAGCGTGGATTAAACCAAACTCAGACAAAAAAGGACGTAGCGCATCACATTTGCTTGCATAACGTCCATCAAGTGGTGAGAGTGCGGTTAAAGCATTCATACAGATTCCTTAATTTTGGAATAAACATAAAAAATAAATTCGTTTTAGCATCGGTTTATACCACCTGATACTGCAAACGAGCGAGAGCTTGAATATCTTGTAAAAGCTTACGTTTACTAAAAATCATACTCCATGAGCTGCCACCAAGTTGTCTCCAAAGATGAGCAAGCTGTAGGCCTGTAAATAAACAGGCACGGATTCGGTTGGTATGATTAATATCTTTGAATGCTTCGGCATTACCACGTACTAAAATTCGTGGATTGATTTGCCCAGCTGTTTCAACGTAAGTTTGTGCCAGATTGGCAATAATACTTGGGTGTAAATAGTTGTTATCGAAAAAGGACAACTGCTTTAAAATTTTTTGTTGTGCTGTTTCGATGATTTTGACGTATTCAGGATTGCTATACACTTTCTTTTCAAGCTGTAGCAAAGCCATTGCATAAGACATTGGTAACTTGGCAGTGGAAAGTTTGGGTACTCTTGATTTTGGTGCGCTATTAAATGGTTGAGTAATACAACCTTCTAATGTTTTTAGACCAAGTGAAATATCTGCAAGTTGATTGAAGAAATCGAGCGTCTGTGTGGCATTGTTACTCGCTGGGCGGATATTTAAACTTGCTTTGATCAGCAGTTCACAATAAAAATTACCACTATCACCAATACTTTGCTGACCTGCCATTGCAGTCATATGCGTCAGTTGAGTTGCTTGAAAGACAGCTGCCAATGCCAAAGCACGGTTTTGTCTAACATTCAACGCTTGAGTGTGCTGAAAGGGTAACTCCGCCATGCTTCGCTTCCAATTTCCTTAAATAAAATCTGGTTGAGGTGCATTGGTATGGTGAATAACACCGCCACCTAAGCAAACCTCTCCTGAATAAAACACCACACTTTGCCCAGGAGTAACGGCACGTTGTGGTTCATCGAATTCCACGCGAATTCCAGTTTCACTATGTTCATCACGGTAAATTGTACACGCTTGATCAGGCTGACGATAACGAGTTTTAGCTGTACATCGGAAACCTGTACTTGGAATATCCTGTTCGCCTGCAACCCAATCAATTGATTCGCTCCAAAGTTGCGTACTTTGCATTAATGGATGTTCATGACCTTGACCAATCACCAGTCGGTTATTGGCAATATCTTTATGTAATACGAACCATGCACCTTCTTGTACACCTTTCATACCACCAATACCAATACCACCACGTTGACCGAGCGTATAGTACATTAAGCCGTGATGTTCACCAACTTCTTTACCTGACTCTAAAACAATTTTTCCAGCTTGCGCAGGGAGATATTGTTTAAGAAAATCAGTAAAGCGACGTTCACCAATAAAGCAGATTCCAGTCGAGTCTTTCTTTTTCGCTGTGGCTAAATCAAGTTCTTCTGCAATGCGGCGAACTTCTGGTTTTTCAATTTCACCAACAGGGAATAGGGTCTTGTTAATTTCACGACCATGCACTGCATGTAAGAAATAAGTCTGGTCTTTATTATTATCCACACCACGTAATAATGGTGCGTAGGTTTCACCACGAGAGTTTTGTGTGCTTGCACCGCGACGTGCATAGTGACCTGTTGCAATAAAATCTGCACCTAAAGTCATGGCATGGTCGAGGAACGCACGGAATTTAATTTCTTTATTACAGAGAATATCTGGGTTTGGTGTACGACCTGCTGCGTATTCAGCCAAGAAGTGTTCAAAGACACGATCCCAGTATTCCATGGCAAAGTTGGCGGTATGTAACTTAATGCCGATTTTATCTGCAACGGCTTGAGCATCCGCTAAATCTTCGAGTGCTGTGCAATATTCCGTTCCATCATCTTCTTCCCAGTTTTTCATGAAAAGACCTTCAACTTGATATCCTTGTTGAAGTAATAGCGCTGCAGAAACAGAAGAATCTACACCACCAGACATACCGACGATGACACGTTGTTGCATCTAATTAAGCATCCAAATGAGAAGTGAGTGAGGGAGAGAAAGGGTGCTCATAAATAAGCGATAAAGGATATTTTTTGCCAGCTTGGGCATCTTCAACAGCTTTTAAAACCAATGGACTGCGCGCACGAGCAGATTCTTGCAATTCTTCCAAATTCATCCAAACCGCACCGATAATGCCTGTATCCAGTTGCGCATTTTCCTCAACGGAAGTGACATGTGCCAAAAAGCAAAAACGATAATAAGTACGATCTGGGAACATTGGTGGGGTATAAGTATAGATTCCAAGCAAATGATCTATTTCAACATGATGACCTGTTTCTTCAAAGGTCTCACGGATCGCTGCTTCAATAATGGTTTCACCACATTCGACATGACCTGCTGGCTGGTTAAACACCGTGTGCACAAAACCCTCACTGTGTTCTTCAACAAACAGAAAACGTCCGTCTTTTTCGACTACAGTGGCGACTGTGACATGAGGTGTCCAAGCGGTCATAGAAAGCACCATGGTTTTAAAAAACGTATTCTACAAAATTTGAGAGTTTTTGGCTATGGTGACTGAATCATTGATTTAGCCACCCACTGCTTTTATTCAGGTTTAATTTTACTATTAATAAATTTTCGTAGCTCTTTTGCCGATTGGCATGCTGGATCATCATTTCCATATTTACAACTATAATTGAGAACGTTTAAAGCTTTTTTATAGTTAGGTTCAGTATTTTCCTCAGAAATTAATTGGTCTGCGAACATGGTGCATCCCCACGGATCACGCCAGTCACAAGTTTTCTCAAATGTTGAAAAAATACACTTTTTTTGTTCAGCAGTTAAGTGTTCTGTGAAACTCAACATTCCAGCAGCCCTGTTGGTACAACCAGAGGCGACCCCTAGCTCACAACTTCTTTGAAATAATTGTTCGGCTGGAAGTTTATAATTTGCTTCTTGTAATGATAAGGCTGAAAAGTAACAGGCAACGGCGTCATTTTTTAAACATAATTGATAACATTTTGATTGATTATCTTCACAAGCATTTATTGTGCTATCAGCAGCGCTCGAAAGTAATGTTTGTATTATGGGAGAGGAGCTAGCTGGACATTTCTGTAAATTATTTCTAAAAACTTCTTGGTTTTTTATATCGTTTACTATGGAATTGAAAGCTGGATTAAGTGAGGGAGCGGTAGAGGAGCCGTCTAAAGTATCTTTATCCAATGTTGTTTTAGTACATGCTGATAAAAAAAGACAACTCCATAGAGAAAAACATAAATAGTTTATTTTTTTGCTCATAAAAACTCCTGAATTATTTAATATAATTAAATAAAAAATAAGGTTAATTTTATTCTAAATTGCGTAGATTAATTTGGGCTGTTTTATCCCCTTGAGCAATCGCTTTAAGATACCATTGTCTTGCAATATTAGTATCTTTAGGAACGCCAAAACCATTTGCATATGAATAACCCAAATTGTTTTGAGCTTCGGCATCGCCTTGATTTGCAGCTTTTAACCACCATTCAATAGCGATTGTATAATCTTGAGGAACACCTGTTCCTGTAGCATATAACAATCCTAAATTTGTTTGAGCTAATGGTAATCCTTGCTTTGCTGCTCGGGTGTACCAGCCTTTTGCTATCGCATAATTCGGCTGAACTCCTTTGCCAAAATGATACATCTGGCCTAGAGCAAATTGAGCTAAATCTAGGCGAGTAGCAGCTTGTCTATATAACTTTTCTGCGCGTTTGTAATCTTGAGGAACGCCTGAACCCTCAGCATATAGAGCCCCTAATGAAAATTGAGCCTCCTTATATCCTTGATCAGCTGCCTTTTGATACCATTCTGCAGCAATACTATAATTTTGAGTTACCCCTATACCTTTTGAATATAAAAGACCTAAATTATATTGTGCATCAGCAAGACCTAAATTGGCAGATTTTTTAAATAGACCAGCTGCTAGTTCATCGTCTTGAGGGACATTTTGACCTAATAAATAAGCAACCCCTAAATCAAAGTGTTGTAATGCTACGGCTTTTATTTCTTTTGGGTTATCTGCGAATAAGCTCGGTGTCACAAGTAATGTTGTACTTATTAATAATATTGAAATTAGCCTTTTATTATTTTTCATTTTTCTTAGAAGCTCCATCTAAATTTTAGCAATTAGAGAGTGATGATGATATTTAGCTTCAACTCTCTAATTTTTATAACACTTATCTTAAACATCAGTATGATCTAAATAATTATCCTTCACTTTCACATAATTCTGCGCCGAATAAGGAAGGAACGCCATTTCTTTTTCAGTTAGTGCACGAACTTGTTGCACGGGACTACCCACATAGAGATAACCGCTTTTTAAGACTTTACGTGGCGGTACTAAACTCCCAGCACCAATCATTACATCATCTTCAATGATCACATCATCTAAAATCACAGTATTAATGCCGATCAAGACACGATTACCAATCGTACAACCGTGTAATGTTACATGATGACCAACGGTCACATCCTCACCAATCACTAAAGGTGAACCATTTGGTTTAGATTGATTTTTATGGCTGACATGCAACATACAATGATCTTGTACATTACTATTTTTTCCAATCTGAATTGAATTCACATCACCGCGAATCACGGCAAACGGCCAGACAGAAACATTCTCAGCAAGTTTTACATCACCAATTACCACTGACATATCATCAATGTAACAACTTGAATCTATATCAGGTTTTTGGTCTAGATAAGGGCGAATGTTATTTGACATAGCAGTATTCAATTGAAGATTTAAAAGAATTATAAAATAAAAAAGCACCCAAGCTAAATAGCATGAGTGCTTGATTTCACTATTCTAAAATTAGAATAAGTTACTGAAGAACATTTTGATGTGATCAATCATACGCGCAAAGAAACCAGCTTCTTCAACAGGTTTTAAAGCGACAAGTGGCTTCTCAGCAATCACTTTACCATCAAGGCTTGCAACTAATTTACCTACAACTTGACCTTTCGCTAAAGGTGCGTTCAATTTAGGTTGAACTACAAGTTGAGTTTTAATGTTATCAGCTCGACCTTTAGGCATGGTTACGCTGAAGTTTTCAGCTAAGCCAATTTGAACTTCATCTTCTTTACCAAACCAAACTTTGGCTTTAGCAAGTACTTGGTTTGCAGGTTGAACATTAACAGTTTCAAAGTTTGCAAAACCCCAAGCAAGTAAAGTACGTGTTTGGCTTGCACGCTCATTCATGCTTGGTGTGCCGAAGATGACAGAGATCAAACGCATTGGCCCACGTTTACTTGAAGTCGTTAAGCAATAACCAGCTTCATTTGTATGACCTGTTTTTAAGCCATCAACACTTGGGTCAGTGTAAAGTAGGGCATTACGGTTGCCTTGCTTAATACCATTAAAGGTAAATTCTTTTTCTGAATAGATTGGGTAATATTTAGAACTGTCTTTGATAATGTGCTGAGCAAGAACAGCCATATCTTTCGCAGTAGAATAATGACCATCAGCAGGCATACCTGTCGAGTTGATGAAGTTTGTATTCACCATACCAACACGTTTTGCTTCTTGGTTCATCATGTAAGCAAAAGTACCTTCATTCCCTGCAATGTGTTCAGCCATTGCTTTAGACGCATCGTTACCTGACTGAATAATGATACCGCGTAACATTTCTAGAACTGTTGCAGTGCCGTTTAATGGAACATACATACATGATTCTGAACTGCTCCCGCGACACCACGCAGATTCATTCATGCGTACTTTTTCGTCTTCAGTTAATTCACCCTTTAAAAGTTTCTGCTCAATGATGTAGCTAGTCATCATTTTAGTCATTGAAGCAGGCGCAAGTTTTTCATTTTCGTTTTTTGCAGCGAGAATCTGACCAGTCTCATAATCCATGAGTACATAGGATTTATTATTTAATTCTGGTGGCGCAGATAGGACAGTTGCTGCATAAGAAAAGCTTGGCAAAAGTAGTAATGCAGCAAGAGCGCTTTTTTGAGTCATTCTAAGTGGTTCCAATATCTTGTGTGAAGCAGTAGAGCCTAGCATTTTAGGATAAAGCAAAGCCGACTTCTATGGGCGAAGTCGGCTTTTTCATACAGTATTGTAACGAATCGGTTACTTAGAATAATAATTCCGAACATCATCACAGATTTGGCGATTATCTTCTTCAGAAGCTGCCTTTGCATCTGCGCGTGCTTCTTTTAAAGCAGCTTGGAAATCTTTGCTTTTTGCGCGTTTATTGAGGACTTCAACGGCATTTGGATCGTTGTTTAAATAAGCTTTAACTAAGTTTTCATAAGCTTTGTTAAACTTGAGATCTTTTCCGATTAATTTAGGGCAAGTCTCAGAAATGACATAGATCGCAGCTAGCTCTTGAGGCGTGACGCTGTCAGTTGTTGGAGTAACTTCAATTTTCTCAGTCTCAGACTTTTTGTCAGCTGCAAAAACTGTAGGAGATAAAGTGCTAGACGCGATGAGAAATGATAAACCTAGTGTTTTAAAAACATTTTTCTTCATAAGAAACCAAACTCAAAACAAGACTTAAAGAATTTGAATAACTTATAGCATAAAGTAAATTAAAAATTGTATCTTTGCTGTAGGAACGATGGAGAAATTGTGGTTTTAAATTATCATAATCTCAGACATTGCAACGATGCTGAGATGAAATTGTACTGAGGTTTAACAGCTTTATTTCTCCTAATATATCTAATATAGATGAATTTACTTTTCGTATTATTATAAGAATGAATATGGTCGATAGAACTGTATTTTAAATGAATAAGTTAGATAAAAAGACGAGTGAAAATAACAAATCTGTATCGAACAGGAGTAATAAAATGAAGACAAAATTCACAGGTGGTATTGATATCGCCCTTAAACTTCCACCACATCAATTTGAAGAAACGGTCATATTTTATCGCGATGTGATTGGCCTTAAACAAATTACAGAAAAAGGCACAGCAATAGGTTTTGAATTTGGCCCTGTCAATTTATGGATTGATGTTGCATCTGGAATGAGTCAGGCTGAGCTTTGGCTTGAACTATTTACTGATAATTTTTCTGAAGCTGCTGAATATTTGAGAGACGCTGGGGTAGTGCGTTGTGATGCGATTGAACCTTTAGCTGAAGGTTTTCGAGGAGGTTGGATTATTAGCCCAGCCAATATTGTTCACATGGTCCGTGAACCTGATGCTTGGTAGTAATTGTTTAAGGCGGGCTTCACTCATTTTGCGAGTAGATTAGGGATGTGGTTTTAAAGTGCCATATTTTAAAACCACATTGATGCTTTTAGAGGATTACTGTTCGTAATTTAATACATCTTCACAAACTGATTTTTGCTCAGCTTGGCCGACTTCTTTTGCTGCTTGACGCGCATCTGTCAGTAGATTCTGGAACTCGCTATCTTTTTGCAAGCTGTCTAAAGTCGTGGACTTATTTGAGTAGTTACTTAAATAAGAATTAACAATTTTCTTAATATTTTGATCAAACTTTGCATTTTTACCAATAATGCTTGGACACATTTCGATCAGTACTTGTGCATTCGCGATATCATCTTTAATCAATGCATCCGCTTCAGCTGCTGAAACTGCCTCGTCAGCAAAAACCGTTGGTGCAGTAAGAAGTGCGAAACTCACCCCAAAAACTCGAATAAAATTAGATAAATGTCTCATAGTTACTTAAATTTCTAATACTAAGAAGTAATAAATATATATAATTCAATGAATAATTCAATTGAAAAAACTCAGTAGTAATATTTGAAGAGATAGGATTTTAGTGAATATTTTAATTGCAAATGATGATGGTGTTTTCGCTCCTGGTATTCAAGCATTGGCCCATGCTTTGAAACCTTTAGGTCGAGTGGTTGTAGTTGCGCCTGAAAGCGAGCGCAGTGGCTTTTCAAGTGCTTTAACGCTAGATCGTCCTTTACGTCCAGTGCAAATTTCGGAAGATGTTTGGGCGGTAAATGGTACACCAGCAGACTGTGTTTATTTATCTATGAATGGTCTGTTTGATTTTGAATTTGACCTAGTCGTGAGTGGTATCAATAGCGGTGCTAACTTGGGTGATGACGTTTTATATTCAGGTACAGTGGGCGCTGCATTTGAAGGTCGTTTAATGAAACATCCAGCAATTGCAGTTTCTTTATCTGGTTCAAATGTGCGTTCTTATGAACACCCTCAAGCATATGCACAAGCAGCAAAATGGGTGCATGATTTTATTGCTAAAGGTCTACCTATTTTACCTCCGCGTCATATTTTCAATATTAATATTCCTGATGTTGAAGAAATCAAAGGTGCTCAAATTACTTATCAAGGGCGTAGAGCACAGTCAAAACCGATCACTAGCCATGTAGACCCGCGTGGTCGACAAGTTTATTGGATTGGACTCGCAGGTGAAGCTGTAACAGAACCTCAACCCGCTTCGAGTCATATTCAATCTGATTTCTTTGCGGTATCGAATGGATATGTCAGTATTACGCCGATTCAGATGGATGCAACAAATTATGCTGTGCTTGACGATTTACATGCTCTTGTAAATGGTTAGCGGTGGCTCTGTTATAACTTTGTGAATATAGAATGTGAAAACTCGTTTTTTTTCACTATTTTGGTACTCTAGGGCCGAAATAAATTAAGCTTTTTTAAGATGGGGGTGAAGATGCACTTAAACCAGGTCTCGATTTTTCTATCACAGAAGATGATTAAAACAATCGTATTGTCTATGGCGGTAGCAACAACGGCGGCTATTGTGACTGGTTGTGCATCTAAACCGCAAATCCACGGCGGAACGCGTTTTGCTCAAGCTCCAAATTATTACACTGTAAAATCAGGTGATACATTGAGTGGTATTGCAAACCGTTATGGAATGAATTATCTCGATATTGCAGCTCTCAATGATATTGCACCGCCTTATCGAATTTATGTGAATCAATCTCTACGTCTCAAAGGCTCAGCATCTAAACGTACAACATCAACGCAGACAATCACACAAACTGCACCTATTCAACGTCAGAGTATTCAGTTGCCTACGCAACAGCCTGTAGCACCGAAACCTGTTGTTCCAGTCGTTCCTGTAAATCCAACTTCATCGAATCTAGCTTCAAACCTACGTTGGGTTAAACCATCAAATGGTCCTGTGATTCAGACATTTAATTTGGCGAGTAATGTCAAAGGAACACGTTACGGTGGAAATGAAGGTGATCCAGTATTTGCTGCCGCCAATGGTCAGGTTGTTTATGCTGCCGATGGTCTAAAAGAATATGGGAACTTAGTGTTGGTTAAGCATATTGATGGCTATATCACAGCGTATGCACATAACAGCAAAATGCTCGTGAAGAGTGGTGATAACGTTACCGCTGGCCAGAAAATCGCTGAAATGGGTTCTTCAGGTGCGACTCGCGTGATGCTGGAGTTCCAAGTTCGTTTAGATGGTAAACCAGTCAATCCAACTACAGTTTTACCAAATTAATTTTTCTTTTTGGCAAAACAAACTTTCAACAAATTGTTAATAATCACTGGTCTAAGACTAGACTTCTCTGTATACTCTTATAGATTGCTTTAATTAGAACAATAAGCATATAAATAAATAGAGGGAAGTCTATGTTAGATCAATTGCGTGCAATGGGGGTCTTTGCGTGTGTTGTAGAGAAAAGTTCTTTCAGTGGTGCAGCGAGAGAATTAGGAATTACAACAAGTGCAGTCAGTCAGCAAATCCGTTCTTTAGAACAAGAAATGGATGTCACTTTATTACATCGTTCAACGCGTAAGCTTAGTCTTACTGAAGCAGGGCAAGCATTCTTTTTAAGTTGTCAAGAAATGCTCGCAGCGGCTGAACGAGGTAAAATTCGTATTAATGAGTTACGTGATGATCTGGTGGGTGATTTACGAATCTCGACTACACCTGAGTTAGGTGCATTACATGTTATCCCAGCACTTTCTCATTGGATGTCAGCGCATAAGGGCTTGGCAATTCATTTTGAAGCAGATCATCGTTATATCGACTTAATTGAAGAGCGTATTGATATCGCTGTTAGAATGAGTCTAAAAATGGATGATCATAATCTAACAGCAGTTCCACTGGCTCGTGTCGATCAAGTATTGGTTGCTTCGCCAAGCTATCTGAATCAATCTTTGCCAATTACAAGACCTGAGGACTTACGTCATCATGAGTTGCTTCCAGTAACCTTAATGCAAAATTATCAACATTTTGCATTTCGTCATGGGTTGAGTGGTGAAGTGGTGAATGTAGATATGAAAACACGTTTGGGTACAAATAACGTTTTTGTCGCAAAGTCACTCTGCCAACAAGGACATGGTATTGCACGTATTCTTTATATGGATATACAAAAAGAGCTAATCAATGGTTCATTGGTCGAGGTCTTGCCTGACTGGCACATGCCATCTTATACCTTGCATGCTTTAACGTCTAAACGTGAACAATATCCAATGAAAGTGCATCGTTGTATTGATGCGTTAAAGCAATATTTTGCACAACTGCCCGGAGGCCGTTCCTTGCAAGGGGTAGCCTAACAAAAAAGCCATGTTCCGAGGAACATGGCTTTTTCTTTTAACGATGTTTCTTTTTACTGAGAGGTTTTAGCGTTTTAGCCTCAGCAAGAGCTTCCTCAGAAGCTTTGGTATCGGTTTCATCTTTTTTAGACTTCTTACGTTTTTTCTTTTTCTTTGGTTCATCCTCTTCTACAGCTTCACCATCTTCTATCGCTTGCCAGTACTCAAGTTGTTCCATCACAGCAGCATAGATTGAATTTTTGCTGTAACGACCCTTTTTATCAAGTGTTCCTACTGGACGAGCCATTAAAATTTCTAAAGCTTGATCAATGGTGTCAATCGCATGTACGTGGAATTGCCCACTTTCAACGGCATCAATAACATCTTGACGTAACATGAGGTGTTGCATGTTTTGACGAGGAATGATGACACCTTGTTTACCTGTGAGTCCTTGCAGCTTACAAGCATCATAGAAGCCTTCAATTTTGGCATTTACCCCACCAATTGGCTGAACTTGTCCTAATTGGTTCATTGATCCAGTAATTGCCCAAGATTGATCAATTGGAATCTGACAAATTGCAGAAATGAGTGCAGAAAGTTCAGCTACAGTTGCACTATCACCATCCACTTGTCCATAACTTTGCTCAAAAGCTAATGCTGCTGAGAAGTGCAGAATTTGTTCACGACCAAAGTGTGCTTTGAGGAAGCTCGACATGAGCAATACGCCTTTAGCATGTAATGAACCACCTAGCTCGACACTACGTTCGATATCTAAGATATCACCACCACCTTGATAAACTGAGGCAGTAAGGCGAGAAGGTAAGCCAAATTCGACATCAGCATAGTGAATTACAGATAGAGCATTAATTTGACCTAGACGATGACCTGAGGTTTCTATCAGTTGAGTACCGCGAGATAAATCTTGCCAGTAAAGCTCACGTAAATACCCTAAGCGATATTGACGATGATGGAGAGCTTGATTCACATGCTGATCCGTTACGATTTTATCACCACTTTTGAAAGCATGATGATGTGCTTCACGGATTAAATCACCCAGCGTAGATGCATGTAATGAAAGTGAACTTTGATCTTCGGCTTGACGACTTGAATCAGTAAGCAAAGCGGCTAAAGCTGAACGATCAAATGGAAGCAATTTGTCTGCTTGTACGTAGTCTGCAATCAACTGCATGTATGCTTGTTCATTACTGTCATTACGTTGTAATGTATCAGTGAAATCAGCACGAATTTTGAAAACGCTACCGAGTTCAGGCTCAACTTCTAAAATTTCATAATAGATTTCAGGTTCAGCAAGAAGTACAACTTTGAGATCCAAAGGAACAGAAGCAGGTTCAATTGAAATACTGCCAGTTAATGTCAGCATATGTTCAAGCGAAGAAAGCTTAAGTTGCCCTGATTTAAGTGCACGTTTTAAACCTTGCCAAGCATAAGGTTGCTCAAGTAAATGCTCAGCTTCAAGCATGAGGAAGCCACCATTCGCTTGATGTAATGAACCTGGACGGATTAAGGTAAAGTCTGTCGTGATCGTACCATTATGAGTAAGCTGTTCAACATGCCCAAGTAAGTTATAGTGTGTTGGGAAATCCTCAAAAATAACAGGCGCACCACTATTTGGTTTATTCGATACGATGACATTGGCTTGATAACGAGAAGGGACCCGATTAAATAAAGCAGGCGTAAAGTCATCCTCTTCCTGTTCTAAAATCAGTTCAACATTATCGATAATGTCATCTGCATATTGTTTAAGAAATTGCTCTAAACCTTTAACTTCTTTGTTTTTGTTTAGAATCAGGTCAACACGCGGCATAACCACTTGTGTCGCAATTTCTCGATTAAGGATAGACACTTGATCTCGCGCATCATCTTCCAAATCACCAAGATGTAGACCAAGTCGGTCTAATTTTTTTTCCATATAGCGAATATTGGAGGTGATCTCAGCGCGTTCTTTATTGCTAAGCGTATCAATATCTTCTTGCGTCAACTCATGATATTCATCATCTCGAAGCTGCATTGGAATGAAGACATGTTTGTCATTACGGGAAATAAGCTTAAGGTCTAGGTCTTCTCCTTCTTTAGTCAGTTCAACTAATGCTTGTTGTTGAACTTCACCTGTCGCTTGGCGAATACGTTCGATACGATTGTGGTAGCTTTCAGCGCTAAAGCGACGTTCGAGCTGTTTTAAAATAACCTGCCATGCTTGTTGTAAGGCATTTTGAAATTTGGTTCCTTGCCCAGCTGGGAAGCGTAAAGCAATCGGTTGTCTTGGATTTTTGAAGTTATTGACATATACCCAATCATCTGGGGTTTGCATGGTCTTGGCATGTTGCTGTAACAAACGCTTAATCATTGTGCGTTTGCCTAGCCCCGCTGTACCGACTGCAAATATGTTGTAGCCAGAATAAGGTAAAGAAATTCCAGCCTCAACAGACGCGCGTGCACGATCTTGCCCAAGAAAATTATTGAGCGGTTTGATACGTCGAGTCGAGCTTGGAATTTCTAATAAATCTGGAATATGTGTCAGTTGTTCTGCTTTTAAAGCTGTTTTAATTAGTGTTGGTTTGATTTCCGTCTGTTCAAAAGCGCTTGGGAATGAATTAAGTGTTGCTGTAATCGTGTTTGTTGGTGTTGATGATAAAGCTGTTGCAGTCATTTGATCGAGTTTTTGGGTCATTGCTATCCAACAAATAAACGTTAGTTGAGGGTTTGGTCATTTGATATTCCAGATATGCTTATATGACTGACAAAAACTTGCTTTATTTTTGAACTGGGTTGCAAGCATATTTGAAGTATCAATCGACTCTCTTAAAGGTATACAGTTTTAGGTCTAAAGATCAAGCGAACTTGTGTTTTTTATCGACAAAACAAAACAATGGTTGCATAAAGCAACTTGCAAGCAATCACAAGAAACGATTGAATAAGCACATTCACGCATATTCATGGAAAATAATAAGCAATGACGACTCAAGCCTCTGGTTGGGCAGCTGCATTTAAAGCTTTTTTAGATCGCCGTGCTCTGATCATGTTATTTCTTGGTTTCTCTGCGGGGATACCAATTCTATTGATTTTTTCTAGCTTATCATTGTGGCTAGGTGAGGCTGGTATTGATAAAAGTGCAGTGACTTTTTTTAGTTGGGCTGCATTAGGTTATTCATTTAAATTTGTTTGGGCACCATTGATCGATGAATTGCCTGTACCATTTTTGACGAAGTTGTTAGGTCGTCGACGTGCTTGGCTGTTAATTGCACAGTGTTTGATTATCTGTGCTATTTGTATTATGGCCTTTTCTGATCCAGCGCTTGGGCAAAGCTATTTAATTCAAATGGCAGCTGGAGCAGTTTTACTTGGTTTCTCTGCTGCTACCCAAGACATTGTGATTGATGCCTATCGTATTGAGCTTGCTGAAACAGAAATGCAGACAGTGTTAGCTTCAACATACAATGCAGGTTATCGAATTGGGATGATTGTTGCTGGGGCTGGTGCATTATTCTTAGCAGCCTATTTGGGTACGGCAAAAGGTAATTATATTTACGAGGCTTGGAAATATACTTACTTAGCGATGGCAGCCGTGATGGCAATCGGTATCATCACAACACTCAGTATCCGTGAACCTCAGGTTAATCGCGTTTATAAGCATTATAAAACCACAGATTATTACCGCTTGGTTTTTGTTTTCTTTATTGCTGTTGCAACATTCGTGGTGAGTTATATTTATTCGGGTAATGTAACTGAAGCAATTTCAAAGGTTGCTGCTATCAAAGATACAGCAGCCTTATTTGGTTTAGAGGCATTAAGATTTTTAACTGCAACAGCAACGGCTTTATTGATCGGTTTTGGGTTGGTAAAAGCAGGTGTTGTAAATCAGCAAATGGCAAAGGAAACTTGGGTTGCACCGATTTTAGATTTCTTTAAACGTTACGGTGTTAAGCTTGCACTTGTACTTTTATTGCTGATCGGTTTCTTCCGTATTTCAGACATTATTGCGGGTGTAATCTCGAATGTGTTCTATCAAGATTTAAATTTCAGTAAAGAGCAGATTGCTGAAGCGGTTAAAATTTATGGTGTTTTATTCAGTTTGGTTGGTGGTTTCTTAGGTGGCTTATTAGCACAACGCATGAATATTATGAAGCTCATGTTTGTTGGTGCTGTTTTAGCGAGTTCGACCAATTTGATTTTTATTGGTCTGGTCAAGTCAGGTAAGCCGCTTGATCAAGTTGAATTGCAAATCGGGGATAAGCATTATCAAGTAAAAACTGATGAAGTCGGATATTGGAAATTACAAGTACCGAATCAAGAATTGTTAAATGCCCACTCGGTACAAGTCAGTACTCAATATCAAAATCAGGCTGACTCAAAAATCAAACTTGAAGTTCCATATTTAATTGAAACAACGCAGCCACAAATTCAATTGTTGCCAATTAGCAGTGATGATCAGTTGACAGCGAATGAATTGAAGCAAAGTTTGGTTGTCAAAGGGCAATTGGCTAATGTATCCATAACAGATTTAGATGCTGATAGACCTGTTGTCTTAAAGTTAGATGGGCAAGAGTTTGTTGCAAAAGTTGATCAGAGTGGCTTATTTAATGGTGTAATTGATGGTAAGGCTTTACAAGCATCATCAACTAGAACAATTACAGCTTTAGCGAATCTGAAAAATAATAACGGCAATCAGTTATTGGCTACGCGACAATATCAAATCAATACAACAGCTCAAGCAAACTCTGCTTTGAATATTGATATTCAACCTGTTGCGGTCGTAAGTCCTGATCAGCAAGGTTCAGTCGAGCTTTCCGGTAAAGTCATCAAAACTTATAGTTCTTTATGGCTTTACATGGCCATCATTATGGATAATTTAGCTTCTGGTTTAGCCGGTGCCGCATTTATTGCATTTTTATCGAGTTTAACCAGTGTTTCGTTTACAGCGGTTCAGTATGCCATTTTCAGCTCATTAATGACCTTAACACCAAAACTGTTAGGCGGTTATTCGGGCACAATTGTCAGCAATATTGGTTATCCGAATTTCTTTTTGATGACAACTTTAATTGGTATACCTATTTTAATTCTCGTGGTTTGGGTTGCTAAACTTTTACGTGACCATGAGAACCAAACAACACAACAGGCAGGTGAATAAATATGCGCATGTTACATACGATGCTACGAGTAGGCAATTTAGAGCAATCTTTAAAGTTCTATACTGAAGTGCTTGGTATGAAATTGCTACGCAAACGTGATTATGAAGAAGGGCGTTTTACTTTGGCTTTCGTTGGTTATGGCGACGAAGAAAACAATACGGTGCTTGAACTCACCCATAACTGGGATACATCTAGTTATGAGTTAGGTAATGCATACGGACATATCGCGATTGGTGTTGATGATGCCTATAAAGCATGTGAAGAGATCAAGGCACGTGGTGGTAAAGTTGTGCGTGAAGCTGGACCAATGAAAGGTGGCGTAACGGTAATAGCATTCGTTGAAGATCCTGACGGTTACAAGGTTGAATTAATTCAACAGGATAAAAATGCACGTAATAACTAATTTGAATTCATCTTAAGCTGAAGAATTCTCATTTAAAAGCGCTAGCATTATTTATATAGCCCAGTATGATGTGTTGATCAAATGGTCAACAATATAATATTGGGCTTTATCATAATTAGTGGGTGAATAGGAAAAAGTTATGTTGAAACTTTTGGCATTGGATCGCTTTACAATATTCTTGGTTGCGATGGTGTTACTCGCAACATTTCTGCCTGTTTCAGGCCAACTAGCATCCTATTTCAATATTTTAACGACCGCTGCAATCGCAATACTTTTCTTCTTACACGGTGCGAAGCTTTCTCGGGAAGCGGTTGTGGAAGGCATGTTACATTGGAAAATGCATGCTTTAGTTTTTGCTTTTACTTTTCTTATTTTTCCCGTGATTGGATTACTCGCCAAACCTATTTTAGAGCCACTTTTAGGCCAGCAGCTTTATTGGGGCTTCTTGTTTATGTGCTTTTTGCCATCAACAGTGCAGTCTTCAATTGCCTTTACTTCCATTGCAAAAGGTAATGTCGCTGGAGCGGTGTGTAGTGCTTCTTTCTCTAATATCATCGGTATGTTCATTACACCGATTTTAGTGAGCTATTTCATTTTAGGTCAGAGCCAACATGGTTTTGATCCAACAAAATCTATTATTCAAATTACTTTATTGCTGTTAGTTCCTTTCATTTTAGGGCAATTATTAAGGCCTTATATTTTCCCGTTGATGGTGAAAGTGCCAAGCTTAGTGAAAGCTTTTGATCAAGGCTCGATTCTGATGGTGGTATACGGTGCATTTAGCAGCGCTGTTGTAGCTGGTCTATGGCATCAGGTGAATGGGATCACTTTGCTTTATCTGGTACTTGCTTGTTCAGTTCTTTTAACGATTGTGATGTTGCTTGCTTTATATCTACCGAAATGGCTGGGCTTTAATCATGCTGATCAAGTGACGATTTTCTTTTGTAGCTCAAAAAAAACTTTAGCGAGTGGTGTACCAATGGCGCAAATTTTATTTATTGGCCAACCATTAGGTATGATTGTTTTACCTATCATGATTTTCCACCAAATCCAGTTAATGGTGTGTGGTGTGATTGCGAATCATTGGGCAAAATCGAAGCAAGAATAGTTCGCATAATTTGATTTGTTGGCGTATAATGCTCGTCACTTGTTGGCTTTGCTCTGATCTTAAAGGTCTCGGTGGGTCAAAAGAAATGGTCTGTTATGGTGTTGGTCTGCAAGTTGAATAACTTTGCTTTCCTCATTTTGAGAGTGATCAATTGCGATAACAGCTTAAGCCTTTCTTACTAAATAGGAGCATCGACCATGCGCGCCGATATTCACCCAAAATACGAAAAATTAGTTGCTACTTGTTCATGTGGTAACGTAATCGAAACTAAATCTGCTCTTGGTAAAGAAACTCTTTATCTTGACGTATGTTCAGCTTGCCACCCATTCTATACTGGTAAACAAAAGAATGTGGACACTGGTGGTCGTATCGACAAGTTCAAACAACGTTTCTCTGGTATGTCACGTTCTATCAAACGTTAATACCAAGAAAGAAAAAACGGGCAATTTGCCCGTTTTTTTTGTGTCTTTTAATTGACCCTCTTTTAAAAAAAAGAGGGTTGAGGCTAATTTTTATTGATCTTGTACGTCAGTCAAGCGGTCAAGTTTCTTCTGGAAATAATTACCTTGTAAGAAACGCGCTTCAACATTCCATGCATTCGCAAAAAGATTCATATCATTCAGATCAATTAAGAGAATTTCTACAGATTTTATTCCTATAAAATGTAGAATTTTTTCTTGCAGTGTAGCCATATCTTTATCTGAAGCCAATTGCTTGGTTAGCTTATTATCGAAGCTCAAATATTGTGTATCAATCTGATTGAGGATGGATTCGCTATACAGTGAATTACCAAAGTTACGGATAGAAATTTCAGCACCGTGTTGACGAAGTAAAGCGATTTGAGGTTGTGCTTGAGATAAATTCTGTTGTAACGCCAATTCTGAGAACTGAAGAATTAATGGATGCGCTTGTTTACTTCCAATAATGGTCAGTAATTTTGCAATTAATTCAGGTAATTTCTTGTCATTCAATAAAATATGATGGTTGAGGTTAACAACGAGTTTGGCTTTTGGATATTGGGTAATGAAGTTATGTAATTGCTTACATGCCTCAACCAAGATCCAGCGATCTAATTGTACAGATAACTCAGGATCATCTTTTAAATCACCAAGATCATTTAAATCTTGCCACTGATTGTTATGAATAAACCCACCAGTGACTTCATAGGTATGTGTATATTGATCTTGTTTGTCATAGAGCTGCTGATATTTTAGATGAATATCTCCGGCATCAAGTTTTTGTTTTAACTCTTGTAGTAATGTTAATTGAACAGCCGTTGGAATATGTTCTGTTGTGAGACCAATGTCTGCATCAATTTTTGGTGTATTCAATGTTGGTAATTGCGATGAGAATGCTTTCGTCAAAATTTGTTCGAATGCAGTTTCGTCGCTAATCTGTTTTGGAAGTTCGCTATATCCCAGCTTTAACTGCAAAGGGAAGGTGAATTTTTCAGTCGCTAGCAACTGCGGCTTTTGTAGGCTGTTTAAACCAATCAGTAGTGAATTTAAAACTTCTTTTGACTCAGCTTGTAATAAGCCTGCATGAAGTGATTTTTCAATCTGATAGATTGGAATATTTACTTGCTCTTTAATGAAGTTTTGAATGTTTGAGAAATACGCTTTAGTTCCACGCCAGTCATTTTGGAAAACTTCATTTGGACACTGGTTTAGACTAAATAAAACTAAGGCATTTACATTCGCGGGGTGATTGGTTAAATGGCGATTAATTTGTTGTAAGGCAGTATTTAGACTCGAAACTTTCTCTGCTACGGCTGGTGCAACTGAACTAGTAGGTGTTGATATACTAATTGATGAACCACATTCGATATTAAGTTGAATTTCATCTTCATCGCCTGAAGGAATAAATTCAACTTGCAAAGGATTATTTTTAACAGTTGGATTTTGGGTATGAAGTTCAAAACGCCCATGTTCAAATTGACCTTGTGAAATCTTTTTAAAGCGGAGCTTAAATTGAGCTAAATCTTCTGGTTGTAAAACGTCAAGAATTGGTAAACCAATCAGATCATCTTCGCTGTTGAAGCCAAATAAATTTGCATATTCTGCATTGGCACTCATGTGAATACCTTCTTGCAAAAGAGCAACGGCTTTGTGGCTCTCAGCAGCTAAGGATTGTGCTTGAGTTTGTGCGGCCTCTAATTCATTCAATAAACGATGTTCAGCTTGAACTAAACGACTGTATGAAAGGGCACGAACAATACTGATATAGAACGCTTCTGGTGCTTTTAGATTTAAGACATCATAAATGCCTTTATGAATGTAGCTTTGATATTGATCAGCACTGTAATTTTCTGGCTCTAATAATAAAACGGGCAAGCTTGGCTGAGCTGATGCCTGAATTAAGGACAGTGTTTGTTCAATTTTTAAATCGTAGGCACGCCCAAAAATGACAATGTCCCAAGGTAAGTTGAGTTGTTTTTCAAAAGCTTTGAAGTCATCTAGTAGTGTTGCTTTCACCTGATGATCTTGTGAGGCAAATATTTCTAAGACTTGATTATAACGGAGTTGGTTATCATCAATAATTAATAAGCGTGTTTCTGTGCGTTTTAACTTTTTAGAGAGTAAAGAATTTCTCACTTCAATGCTTCCCATAGATCTTGATCATTTGTATCCATATTATTTTGTGCCATGAATTTTTGTAGAACAGGCTGTTCTTCATCATTCAATAGTTCAAAATCAAATTGAATAAAGCTCTGGGTAATTAGCTGTGCCGTTAATAAATACACTTTTACTTCCTCTTTCCCCAATCGTAAATGAACAGCTTGCTGTTCTCTAAAAATTTGTGAACCTGGTAAAATTAAAGTTGTTTTTGTTTCATCCAAATTTTGGTTTTTTAATAAAAGTGCTGGATGATAGTTGCTTACATGACGATCAGATTGGATACGTACGGCGCATGGGAAAATCTCTTGTGCCAATACTTCTAAACCTAATTCTAAGCTTTTTTCAGTAGATTGCTTTAACCAACGAATCACGCCTCCACGCCAATGCCCATGAGATGTTTCTTTCACGAGAATATATTCACCTGTTCTTAAGTTTTTAGGTGCTTCTCCTGACCATTTAATACGGTAACCGTTAACACTAATATCAAGAATATCAGCTTGATAAACAGCTTTGCTTTCTCTGCTTAGTCGTTGAATAGAGGACTCTTGATTGCCTGACGACTCTTTTTTATCCCATGTCGATAAAAATTTAGATTCACTTTGTAAGCCGTACCCATGTTCAAGCATTAATGTTTCTGAGAAATTTTTTGCTTTCGATAAATAAAAGTGAGCGGTCAGTAAACCAAAGCAAATATGAAGCTGAGCTGAATATTCATATCGTTCGTGGCGTCGTTCAGCAGTTGTACCTAGAATGGTTTGTACGTGGAACTTCAATGCAGGTGTTAGATAAATTTTCTCATTCTTTGAAATATATTCTGCATTTTTATGTAAAGTCGCAGTAACGTGTTCAAGTAAACCGTGAGTACTGATAAAAATATTTGGATTAAAACCAGAACTTTGCTTCTTATTATAAATCGGTGGGTGATCTTTACTTGTATCAACGACATACTTGGTTAAATCAGTTTCTTTAGGTAATAACTGAACCATTTTGGCCCAGTCAAAACTACATTGAAATAAGGCTTGAATTTCTGATTGGCGTATTTGATTGGTATTAAAAATATCCATCAAAATCAGTTGAGCATATGCTTGACTGATATTATTTAAACTTGGCTTACCTGAGGTCTGCTCTATATTGGTATGCTGATATTTGTGCGTAATCGCTGCATCATAAAGTTGATGTGCAATGAGCCACTGGCCAGCAACAGGCTCACTATAGAGCATATGTTGTTGATATAAGAGTTGAGTAAGTTGCTGTAAAGCTTGAAATGTGGCGAGTGTTCTTGCCGTTTGTAGATTTTTTTTCTGATTGAGCGCAAAGATTGAAAACTTTTGATGATCTATTTGATCATTACTACGTCGTACAATATTGATGTAAATTGCAGCGAAGTAGCAACGCAACAACATAGCTAATTCAATAATGTGTTCATTGCGATCTGAGCTAATCACACCTTGATTAAAAAAGTTTTTTTCAAGGCTTCCTAAAACATTTTCTATCGTTGGGTGAAGAGCTTGAATCAGATCGAAGCGGAGTGTTTCAGGGCAGTCTAATTCACTTAACTCTAACAGTGCTGCAAACAATGCTTTAGATGTGTCGCCTAATTGCATGATGGAGAGTGTTGAAATCCATTCATTAATACTTTTGGTATTTGCATCACAAAAGCTGAGTTTGTCCCGTGTGAGAACAGTTGGAATTTGAAAAATATCCGAAAATGCATTATTCATCATTGTAATCAATCTCAGAACGTTTGAACCCCAAAAAGCGGTGTTTTATTTTTTTCGCCCGCAATTTCCCTGACGAGTTTAGGAACTAAATATCCCGGCAAACTCGCTAATACATCACTATATATTTGATCTATCTTTGAAGAATCTAAATCAAAGTGCTGAGCACCTTTCACTTTATCCAATACATGTAAGTAATAAGGCATTACTCGTGCATCAAATAAACGAAGACTTAATTCATTCAAAGTTTCTGCAGAATCATTCACACCTTTGAGTAAAACTGCCTGATTTAGCACTGTTATATGATGTAGTGATAACTGTAATAACTTTGAGCAGGTGAAGTCATCAAGTTCAGCTGCATGATTTGAGTGTACCACCACTACAATGCGTAGCCTACTGTTTTTTAATATAGAAATTAGTTCGTCGTCGATCCGATTTGGAATAACAATAGGAACTCGTGAATGAATTCTCAATATTTTGATCTGGGGGAGAGATGCTAGACGTTCTAACCATAACGCTATTTTTCGATTATTCAGCGTTAATGGATCTCCACCACTTAAAATCACTTCATTAATATGCGGATTTTGTTCAATATACTGCTTAATATTTTCCCAATCATCATTTTTAGGTAGATTTTCTTGATAAGGGAAATGACGGCGAAAGCAATAACGACAGTGAATCGCACATGCTCCAGTCAAGGTAAGCAAAAAACGTGATTGATATTTATGCAGCACCCCAGCCATTTGATTTGCGGCTTCCTCACCTAAAGGGTCGGTGACAAACTCAGGATAATCTTCAAGTTCCAAATGGTGGGGGAGTACTTGTAGAAGTAATGGATCGAGAGGATCGCGGATGTTCATTTTTCCGACGAATGCACGAGGTACGCGTAATTTAAACTGTTCAGAGGCAAGGATTGCACCTGATAATAGCTGATCGGTGGATAGCTCAAGTAAATTTAACAGCTCTAGAGGATCAGTAATTAGGTCACTGAGTTGTGATTGCCAGTTTTGCTCTTGATGTAAATAGTTTATCATGCCATACGTTAAAATAGTGTTAGCCGAAGCTGTGCGCCCAGTCTAACATTAATAGATTTGAGTTTTAAGTTTGGAGTGCGCCTTTCATGGCCTATTATTCTACAAATGATTTTAAAGCAGGCCTTAAGGTTATGCTTGATGGCAACCCATGTTCAATCATGGAAAATGAATATGTAAAACCAGGTAAGGGTCAAGCGTTTAACCGTGTGAAATTACGTAACCTTCGTTCTGGTAAAGTATTAGAAAAAACATTTAAGTCAGGTGACTCTTTAGAAGCAGCTGATATTGTAGAAGTTGAAATGGATTACCTCTACAACGATGGCGAAATGTGGAACTTCATGGATCCTGTATCTTTTGAGCAAATCGCTGCTGACAAAACAGCAATGGGCGATGCTGCAAAATGGTTAAAAGACGATTCAAATGAAAAATGTACAATTATGTTATTCAATGGTGTGCCTTTAACAGTAAGCCCACCAAACTTCGTTGTACTTAAAATCGTTGAGACTGATCCAGGTGTTCGTGGTGATACTTCAGGCGGTGGCGGTAAGCCTGCGAAACTTGAAACAGGTGCTGTGGTACGTGTTCCATTATTCGTACAGCAAGAAGAAAGCGTTCGTGTAGACACTCGTACTGGTGACTATTTAGAGCGTGCATAATCGTTAAACACAAAGTATACGATTATCGAAGGGATGATGAAGAATCATCCCTTTTTTTATGCCAAAGTATTAGATAAATCATTTTTTATAACAGGTAAGCTAACAAAGATATTTCTTCTACAGAAAATATAGAAAGGGAAATCACAATAACCACAAGTTATGTATTTGAGAGGTTTTGAATGGAGACAACACAAGCAAAGTCAACACTTCCCTCAAAACTCCTATGGAGTTTGGTTGCCATTGTCGGGGCAATTTCGTTTGGGATATTGGCTGTCAGTCGTGGTGAGCATGTTAATGCTGTTTGGCTCGTCCTCGCTGCAGTCTGTGTTTATAGCATTGCATATCGGTTCTATAGTTTATTTATTGCAAACAAAGTTTTTGAGTTAAACCCGAAACGTCTAACCCCCGCACATCGTTTAGCAGATGGCTTAGATTATGTCCCAACCAATAAATACGTATTATTTGGTCATCACTTTGCTGCAATTGCAGGTGCGGGTCCATTAGTTGGTCCTATTCTCGCCGCCCAGATGGGATATTTACCGGGAACAATTTGGTTGTTGGTAGGTGTGGTTATCGCGGGTGCTGTTCAAGATTTTCTTGTGCTGTTTATTTCGACCCGTCGAGATGGACGCTCTTTAGGTGAAATGGCAAAGCAAGAGCTTGGGACTTTTGCAGGTGTGATCGTGATGCTTGGTACATTAGGTGTCATGATTATTATTCTTGCTGTGCTTGCCTTGGTTGTTGTCAAAGCTTTAGCTCACAGTCCTTGGGGCGTATTTAGTATTGCGGCTACCATTCCGATTGCATTATTCATGGGTGTTTATATGCGTTATCTGCGCCCAGGAAAAATTGCTGAGGTTTCAATTATCGGCTTTGTCTTGATGATGATGGCAATCGTATATGGCGGTGATGTTGCAAAAGATCCTTATTGGGGGCAGTTGTTTACCCTAAGTGGAACTGAATTGACATGGGCACTGATTATTTACGGTTTTATCGCATCAGTTTTACCTGTGTGGCTGCTACTTGCACCGCGTGACTATTTATCCACTTTCCTCAAAATTGGTGTTATTGCTGGTTTGGCGGTTGGTATTATTTTTGCCATGCCTGAATTAAAAATGCCTGCGGTGACGCACTTTATTGATGGTACTGGCCCAGTATTTGCAGGAAGTTTATTTCCTTTCTTATTTATTACAATTGCTTGTGGTGCAATTTCTGGTTTCCATGCACTTGTTTCCTCTGGTACAACGCCTAAATTAGTCGATAACGAAGTGAATATTCGAATGATTGGCTATGGCGGCATGTTGATGGAATCATTTGTCGGTATTATGGCAATGATTTGTGCGACTGTACTTGATCCTGGTGTTTATTTTGCGATTAATACACCTGCTGCAATTTTAGGTACAAGTGTTGATACAGCTGCTGAAGCAGTTCGTAATTTAGGATTTGTTGTCAGCCCTGAAATGTTGACTGTCTTAGCGCATGAGGTGGGTGAAAGTTCGATTTTATCTCGTGCTGGTGGCGCACCAACTTTTGCAATTGGTATGGCGCACATCATTTCTGAGATTTTTAATAATCGTTCAATGATGGCATTTTGGTATCACTTTGCAATTCTGTTCGAAGCGTTATTTATTCTAACTGCTGTGGATGCGGGTACACGTGCTTGTCGATTCATGGTGCAAGATACAGTTGGGATCGTCGTACCTGCAGTGAAACAATCTAGCTCATTTGTTGGTAATTTAATCGGTACTTTTATTGCTGTTGCTGGTTGGGGCTTCTTTGTCTATCAAGGTGTTGTTGATCCGCTTGGTGGGATTAATTCATTGTGGCCATTATTCGGTATTGGTAACCAAATTCTAGCGTCAATGGCTTTGATTCTAGGTACAGTGATTTTGTTCAAAATGAAAAAAGAGAAGTATGTGTGGGTCACGATTGTCCCAACGATTTTCTTATTCATTACATCAATGACAGCGGGTTGGCAAAAGATTTTCCATGAAAATCCAAAAATTGGTTTCCTTGCGCAGGCAGATCGTTTTTCGAATGCGATTGCACGCGGTGAGGTACTTGCACCTGCTAAAACTGTTGCCGAAATGCAGACCATTGTGATGTCAAATCAGATCAATGCAGCTTTGTGTGCTTTCTTTATGATTGTGGCTGTTGTAATGGTAATTGCATCGATTGGAATTGTTCGTAGAGCTTTGGCAAGCTCAACACCGACAGTGAATGAAGCACCAGCGGTTTATTCTGATGTTCCAATGACTGCAAATAGCATCAAAGGAGAATAATCATGGATTTTAAAATTGCTCGACAGGGTGGTGCGGTGATTGTAAAGATCATCAAATTTACCATCATGTCACAAAAACATTTGATTTTTTCACCCAGCAACTGGTCTCGGATTGCGACTTTGTGGCAACGTTTACAACAGAGCTTTCGGTTGATGGTTGGTGTACCAGATTATGAGACGTATGTAAAACATATGCAGACACATCATCCTGATCTGACACCGATGGATGCGAAGACGTTTTATCGTCATTGTATCGACGCGCGTTATCCATCTTCAGGTGGAAATATGAAGAAGTGTCCTTGCTAGAAATCTTTTGATTTCTTTGAAAAAAAAACAAAACAGTGTATGTTGAATCATGCACTGTTTTATTTTGGGGAAAATATAATGTGGGGTACGGAAAAAGCTGCTGTTCAGGAGGAGAAATTAAAAAATCGAGAACTCGAACAAGATATTCAAAGCTTTAGCCCTAAAATCGAAAGGTTTTTAATTGAGATTAATCAACTCATTTTAGATAAGCCCCAACAAACAAAATTGGCATTAAGCTGTTTGTTGGCAGGTGGTCATGTATTGTTCGAAGATTTGCCGGGATTGGGTAAAACCACATTGGCCAGTGCCTTGGCTCGTCTAGCAGGTTTGCATTTCCAACGGATTCAATTTACCAACGATATGCTAGCGAGTGATGTCATTGGTATTAATATTTTTAATCAAAAAGAACATCTATTTGAGTTTAAAAAAGGCCCTATTTTTACGCAGATTCTGTTGGCAGATGAAATTAACCGCTGTAGTCCAAAAACGCAGAGTGCGTTACTAGAAGCAATGGAAGAAGGTGCTGTTACCGTTGATGCTGTGAATTATGAATTACCGCAGCCTTTTTGGGTACTCGCAACACAAAACCCGTTATTCCAAAGTGGGACCTATGCATTACCTGAATCTCAATTAGACCGATTTTTGATGCGGTTATCACTCGGTTATCCGTCACGCCAAGCAGAAAAACTGTTATTACAGCAAAATTCTCGTCAGTTTTTAATTCATCAGTTAGATGCTGTGTTTACGCAAGCAGATATTCTCCATTTAAGAGAGTTAGCAAAACAGGTTTATTTAAGTGATGCTGTGCTGAATTATATTTTAGATTTGGCGGCTGAAACCCGTAAACAAAGACATGGGCTTTCAACACGAGGTGTATTGGCGCTGAAAGCTGCAACTCAAGCTTATGCATTGGTTGAGGGGCGTGGATTTGTCACCAGTGATGATGTTCAATCTGTTTTTGTTGCTGTAGTTGCACACCGTTTAAGTCTCGGTGAGATTGAAGCAAAACAAATTTTGCAGTCGGTTGAAGTCATGTAGTTGAGAGAAAGCACATGCAAAAAGGACTTAAGCAACAAGTTAGTCAATGGATTGCAAAGCGTTTTCAGGTGAATAGTGTTAAAATACTATTACAGAAAGATGTTTTAGTTTTTATTTACAAACAAGGTTTTCTCTATCTGATTCTGATTCTGATTACTTTTATCGCTGGAATTAACTACGGCAATAACTTGATTCTCGGTTTTTGCTTTTTATTAAGTGCGATTCTTTGTATTAGTTTTTATTTAACGTTTAAACAATTACATGACTTAAAAATTGAAATTGTCATGCCTGAGGTTGGCCAGGTTAATCAGCCATCAATTATTAGGTTAATGTTAAAACAACAAGATAAGACGGTACGATATTTACGGATACAATCATCGCAACAAGAACAAATGATCTATGTGAATCAAGTTCAACAAATTATCGAACTTCCCGTTTTGCCCCAACAACGTGGCCTATATGAGTTTGGGGTGATCAAAGTCTATTCGACTTATCCTTTGGGTTTGGTCAGAGCTTGGACGTATTTATATCCTAAACAAAAAATATGGATTGCACCTAAAGCTCATGATTGGCAAAAAGAACATAAAAACCAGCCGACGTCAGCACATGATAGTTTGGATGAATTTAAAGAATTACGTGCTTTTCGACAGGGAGATTCCTACCAGAACGTGGCATGGAAACAAGTTGCTCGAGGACAAGGATTCTTTATTAAAATGTTTGAGGCACAAGCGAATCACCAGCATTTGGAAATTGATTATCAACAGATTCCAGCCCTAGGGCATGAGGAAAAATTGAGCTTTATGATGGGCTTGGTTGAGCAATGTGAGCAGCTGGGTGATGACTATGCATTAATTTTACCTCATGCACGATTAGAAAGTGGGCAAGGATATTCACAATTGATTCAAGCAAAACTTCTATTAGCGCAGGCTTAATCATGACGAAGCAAATTTATTTCTGTGTATTGTCTACCTTAGCGTTAGTATTACTTGGTCAAGTTGCTTTTGCTCCCATCACTTTGAGTGGGGTGTGGGGGTTTATTTGGCTGATTTTAGTCTGGAGATATAACAAGCAAGTCATTACTCCGTTCCCAAAACTGATATTGATTTTATTTAGTTTGTTATCATTGGGTCTGATTTATATCAATTATCAGACTTTATTGGGGGTTGAAGCAGGTGTGGCTTTTCTCAGCACTTGCTTATTTGCAAAAAGCCTTGAAGCTAAAAACACACGCGATCTTTTGATTGTCTTCAACTTTGCTTTATTTGTCAGTGCAAGTTTGCTACTGCATAGTCAAGCATTTTGGATGGCAGTCATTGTACTTTTAACATTCCTAATGTGCTTGCTGGGCTTATATCGAATACAAACAGCTGCATTTAGCCAAAGTCAATTATCTTCTGGACAGCTCAAGCAAGATCTAAAACAGATCGTTAAATTTGTTGGTATTGCAACGCCATTCTTTATTTTATTGCTGTCTCTTATTCAGCGACACAATGTCACCAGGTGATATTGCACAATTGTCCCAATCATCGGCGTTAGCATTTCGTGTGATTGCAGATATGTATCAGTTCCCAACTCGGCAACAGTTGTATTGGCGTGCATTGGTATTAGACCAATATGATGGTCGTACTTGGACGAGTAGTTTTTTCAATCAGCAATTAAAGACAGCATCATCAGCATCTCGATTTGTTGATTATAAATATCTGCCTGCAGATGAACAATCTAATTGGATTATGGGATTAGAGTATTCGATTCCGCAGGAACGATATTTACAGCTTTATCAAGATGATAGTATTCGTCCAAGTAAGTTGATTAAGCGTAATCAACCAATACAAATGCAATGGTTAGGACGGACAACATCTGAACCCACTGTATTGTCAACAAAACAATTTGAGTTGAATACTCAGTATGACAAAACTCAAGATCAAGAGGCACAACAGTTAGCGCATCAACTTTTTGAGCAAAGTCAAAATCAACCTGAAGAATACATCCAAACTGTACTTAAATGGTATCGAAAAAATGGTTTTGTATATACCTTGACTCCCGGAACATTAGGAGGGGATCGAATTGATCAATTTTTATTTTCCAGTCGTAAGGGTTTCTGTGAACACTACGCCTCAAGTTTTGTAATGTTGATGCGTTTTGTTGGTATTCCTGCTCGTGTTGTAACTGGTTATCAAGGGGGGCAGCTTGCGATCGATGGGCAGAGTTGGGAGGTACGTCAACTCGATGCGCATGCATGGAGCGAAGTTTATATCGATGGCAAATGGAAAAGAATTGATCCAACAGCCATGATTGCTCCACAAAGGATTGATACAGGGATGCAAGATTATCTCGCTCAAGACCAGACGGTTTGGGGAGATGAGAGAGCACAAGGATGGCGATTGCAGCAGTTCAAATTTCTAAAAAATGTTCGGATTTGGAGTGATTATTTAAGTTATCAATGGCAGAGTAAGGTTGTTGGTTACGATGTGGAAAAGCAAAAGAATTGGTTATCTCGTTTAGGTTTAGATTCCACATATGGATATGTCATCATTCTAATCGTTGGTATTGGTGGTGTGCTATTGTTCTATGTAGGTTTTTATTGGTGGAGACAACGCCAACAACTACTAGAATACCAGCGTTTAATTTTTAATTTTCAAAAACAGTTACCTACGCCGATGCATAAGCGCCAAGCTGAAACCTTCCAAACATGGATGCAACGTTTAATGAATTCTGTTGAAGATCATAAATCATTCGAGCAAGTAATTGTGTTATATCAAAAAATTGTTTTTATGGAGAGTAACAGTCCAAGTGATAAGCAATTGTTTAAGAAGTTGCTTAAAGACTGTGCGATTGCGATAAAACGATCTCAAAAAAACTTGTGAACCTTCTGAAAAATGAATATGATGCTTTACATTCTAGGTGTATAGCTCAGTTGGTTAGAGCGCTACGTTGACATCGTAGAGGTCAGCAGTTCGAGTCTGCTTATACCTACCAAAATTTTATACTTAATTATCAAGTAGTTAAGTCGCTAAAATTAAGGTAATTTAAGAGTTTTTAATGCTAAATTGGTCAGCTTGATGGTTTAAAATCGTCAAAATCTGCGTCAAAAACACCTTATTATTTCCGTTTTAGCACCAAAACGCCCCCAAGTTTACACTTGGGTTTTGTGTTTGGTGCTGCTACGACACCAAGGTGGATTTATGCAAAAACCAGTGAAGCGCGGCAATGCTTGGCGTATTCAAGTACGCTATAAAAATCTTAGAGACAGTGTCACACGTGATACTGCACGAGAGTGTGAACAATGGGCTGCTATTCGTTTACTTGAAATGAAAGCTGAGTATGATCCTAAAAAAACTCAGATGCAAAAACCATATTTTTCATTCTTTGTCCTTTGTCAGAAATATTATGATGAAGTTGGATATAAGAAAAGAGGTAAATCCTTTATAAAGCAACAAATAAAAAGAGAAACATTTAAAAATTATTTTGGTGAACTTGCTGAAAAGTCAATTTATGAAATTAAACCTATTGACGTAAAAAAATGGCGAGATAAACGTTTAGAGAAAGTCGCACCTGGGACAGTACATCGACAAATGTGTTTATACACATCAGTTTTTAATTACGCCAAAAATGAACTTTTCTTGATTGAAGACAATCCATTCGCACAGGTCACTAAGCCAACTAAGCCTCCCGCCCGTAATCGACTAATAAGTCATAGTGAAATTGAAATCATACTTAAGGCGCTTAATTATAAAATTGGAACAAGGCCACAAACACCAAGACAGTATGTTGCATGGACTTTTCTTTTTGCGATTGAAACTGCTATGAGAAAAGGGGAGATTCTAGGGATTACGTGTAACAATATCTATCCTGACTACATACATTTGCCAATCACAAAAAATGGTGATGCTCGTGATGTTCCCTTATCTAAAGAAGCCCGTGATCTTCTAAACCTTATCCCTTACATGGATAGAGTAAAATTAATTCCACATAATTCAAATTCATTTAGATTAATTTGGCAAAGAGCAATTGGGAAAACAGAATTGCATAATGTAGTTCATTTTCATGATACACGGCATGAAGCTATTACTCGATTTGTGAATAAACGCAAATTACCTGTGGAAATCTTGGCTAAAGTTACAGGACATAGGGATATTAAAACTCTGATTAATACATATTATAATCCGACCGCTTCAGACATTGCTAAAATGATGAACGCATCTTAAATAAAATAGGGAGCAATTGCTCCCTTATTTCTTTCGATGTGCGCCACGTCTACTGGTGACATTAAAATTCTCTAAAATTGGTATGACTTCTTTCGGATCGTAAAGATGTTTAGTATCAGTACCTCTGTTAAAAATTCTCAATTTTTCAATAAGTGCTTTGCGCGAGATACTAAATCTTTCTTGTAACCACGCTGCATCTACACGGTTGGGTAGTTGCTCTGTTTTAAGTTCAATGACTTTCCCGACTTTTGGAATAGTATCATTTAGGAAAACTTGTGGAGGTTCATCAGATTCAATCACCATGACATATTTGTTTATAATTCCCATATTATTTCCAATTAAAAAAATAGATTTAAAAATAATTGCAGAGGGTCAGCAATACAATTACTTATAAAATATAATTTAACAAATTAATTAAAAAAAAGATGAGATATGTTTAAAAAATCAAAAAAAAGACTTATTTTTTTTATTATATCAGTAAATAATCTTTTGTTCGTTGTTGGTAATAACAACGTCGACTGCTTAGCTCATCTAAAATAAATGAGTTAACGTATACTGCTTTATCTTTTAATTTTATTGTTTATTTTTTAAAAGGATTTTTAGGATCAGATAAAATCGCGTTTTTCTTGTCGTTAAAGCTTCTACCTTGCTCTGAAAATTTAAATTCTTTGATTTCTGATTCTAAAAACAGCTCTTTTCTAAAATAATTTTTTATTTGATAAAGCTCTATCATTTTAAGTGTATTCTCAAGATAATTCATTTCAATATTTTGTGATTTAAAAAATGATATAAGCACACTTCCAAGAAAAAATTTCTCATGATTCTCTTGCTTTCGATCTTTTATCTTTTGTTTTACTTGTCTATAAGAACTATGAAATGAATTTTTGATTTCATCATGTGCTTTTTGTTTTATTAAATCAGGAACTCTTCGATTGTAGTTTTTTAGCATCCTTAAGGCTATTTTTAATCTTTCATCAGTCTGAGAGAAAGGGTCTTCATATCCACTAAAATCAACAATGTCTTTTTCAATATCAGAGCGATCACTTTTTTTGATTGAGCAGATAGTGTCCATTACTTCTTCTAATCTATTTAATTCTAAAACTTTATGATATTTATTCCTCAAATTTTTAATGTCTTCTTCTGTAAATTGATTTGCAGTTTTTGATCGAATCAATTGTAGTATTAACTCATCTGAATGAGTGCGTCTTGCTATCTGTTTTAAGTGCTTTTCAACACTTAAAATCATTTCATCTACTGTTAATCTAGTTCTAGCCATTTTTAAACCATCTGCATTTAAGAAAATGTTGGTATATCACAGAGTCTAAAAAAAAATCGTCATAAGTTGAGGTTTTCAAAAAAAACTACTCTTCTGTTAGTTTTAACTGTTAATTTATGGCTGTTAATGGTGGGGCAGATAAAAAATCTTTTTTGCGAATGCAAAAAAGATTTTTTATATCTCGTTTCCGTGTCTTTTAAATTTCGCTTCGCTCGCTTTAAAAGACACTTCTCCTCGTGCTGCGCAGCACTTTTAGTTTTAAGCAATTGATTATTATATAATTTATGCGTTACTCATGTTTTAGATTTACTGTTTCTACATACAAACAAAACACACAACTAAGTTATTGTTTTTATTATACAAATTGAAATTATGGGAGTGGTATTGCTCATGCGTTTTAATTGAAAAATATTTTTTTTCATTTTTCTTCACGAAACGAATCATGAATTTTTAAAATTTTGTAGGATCCGATATCCCAGTTAAATTAATATCGGAAGTAAAAATGTATTATTTTCATTTAAGTCACAACGTTAAAGGTGATAGTCAAATAAAATTGAGTGATGGTGATTCAAAGTGTCGACTCTCAAAAAGTGCATATCACTATATTACGCGTACTTTATATTTTTCAAAGCATAAAAGTGACATTGAAGAGCTTGAATATTGTGCATCCTATAATATGCCGATTTGGTCTGAAAATAATCCTGAAAAGTTTTGGTATGCAGCTGATCAATATACAAGTGAGACTAGACGAACCTCATCACATATTACAATCGCTTTGCCAAAAGAACTGGATAAAAATCGCCGTATAGAGTTGTCTGAAAGATTAATGTATGAATTTTGTGGTCAATATAAAATGCCATCAACAATCGCAATTCATAATCATGTGGCTGCGCTCGATGGGCAGTCAGAACAGCCACATTTACATTTATTATTTTCAGAAAAAAGTATGTTGGATAATATTCAACGTTCCCCCGAGCAGTTCTTTAAGCAATATCGTCAAAAAAATCCTGAAAAAGGAGGTGCATTAAAAATCACGGCTGATGTGCTTGGATTCGGTCGTAATATATTATTTCATTACCGAACACAAACTGAAAAAATAATAAATGAATTTTTAGAAAAATATGCGCCCACAAAAATTATAGAAATTCATGGTATGGAAATCGAAGTGAGCAGTGCAGTATCGTGCTTATCTAATGAAGATTATAATAAAAAACATGGAACCAATTTAAAAGATGTCCCACAAATTCCGAGGTCGTTACTCTATAGCACTGATCCTGAAGATCAAGATAAGGTAGCAGAATATAGAAAGAACATTTGGCAAATACGTCAAAACAACTTATGCGAACGCTATAAAAATGAGTATGAATTAGCCTTAGTTAGAAAACGTGAACAGGAAAACCAGAATAGACCACAACTTGTTCAATCTAAAAAATTTGATTTTGACTTCTAATATGTATTAGTTCAGCCTTTAATTAAATCAGTTGATCTGTCTATATACTTTCTATGGACGGATCAACTGAATTGGTCTTAGTGCAATTTGACCTATTTCTTAAAATAGTTTTCCATCTGTAATTGTTCAAGCGTATGCCATTGATAACGCTCATGTCCTGCAAAATTTTGTTTGATATATACAATATGTTGAAGAATTCGCTTCTGATACTTTAACAGTTGTTGAATACGCTGATCATCATAATCAATATCTACCCGTTGTTGCCGCAGTGCTTGATAAAAGCAGCGGTAGTCCATATCCATATTTTTTAATATTTCCTTGGATGCCGCAGGGTGGAGTGGTTGGCTTAATCCAACTATTGAATAAGATTCACGCGTGACAAAGTCGGGGCTTATAAGGGATTCCTTTGCCACTTTTAATGTTGGTTCAAATCTATTTGATCTAACCTTGATATTTTGAAATGCCTGTTGAATCGAATTAATTAGTGCACTCGGTTGAATAGTATGTGCTGGTGCTGGCTTCTGCAAGCTGGGTGCAGCGACTGGAGCAAAAATGGGTGATTTCACTTTAGCCTGATGATCTTGTTGACTGTCGACTTTGATGAATTGTTTGAGTTTCTTATAGTTAATCGTATAGAAATTGGTTTGCAGCCTGTGATTGGACAATAAAAACTTAAACTGGACATTAAAGTCCTAAACTTTAACAATATAGTTGTAAACTAGGAGAGTTTTAAAAATGTCAAATTTTACATTTGAACCTGAAATTTTTGTGGTCAAAGGACATGGTTGGGGTCGTCTCAGGAAACGGAAAATATAGCACGCTAAGGATTTTCACTCCGACTTCTTTTAACGATATCCAACACGGTATTTTTGCTTAGATTGACCAG
>LULL01000060.1_pt1 | contig 58256 bp, 55 predicted proteins | sample 728161 | NCBI WGS metagenome assembly LULL01 (sample SAMN03860290, study PRJNA289734) | marine metagenome | biome: seawater column; feature: ocean; material: water; isolation source: Red Sea water column Station 149 - depth 500m | place: Saudi Arabia: Red Sea | collected 2011-10-15 | depth 500 m
TTTCAACTCTCCGTAAGGAGTTGGTTGAGTTAAATCCTTTGCAATTATACTATCTGGGCTATTGCCTAAGTAGCGTGCTTGGAAGCCAATTGGTCGATCACGTTGCCAACCATGTTGAGCTAAATAGTTTGCAATAGAACCAATTGCATCAACAGCAGAGTTTCTTAGATCAATATGACCATTTCCATCGTAGTCGACACCAAGCTTCTGAATATTACTAGGCATAAACTGTGGATAGCCAATCGCACCAGCGTATGAACCTACAATACTATTTGTTGGATAGCCTTCTTTATAAGTCCAAGAGATAAGCGCAGCTAATTCATCACCAAAATACTCAGCACGGCGTGGGTAGCCAAAAGCAAGTGTTGCAAGTGCATCTCGAGTAATGAAAGAGCCTTTATTTGCACCGTATCCAGTTTCTACACCTAAAATACCCAATATGACTGCTTTAGGGACACCAAATTGCTGTTCTGCGCGATTGAGCGCATCTTCATACTGACCTTTAAAGCGAGCGCCGCGTTGAATTGTACCTTCTACTAAAAACATAGAGCGATATTCATACCAAGGTTTACTTTCACCTGGGCGAGTCATGATATTTAAAATATTAGGTAAGTTGCGAGCACCACTCATTGCTGCATCAACTTGCTCACTACTCAAGCCATATGTTGTCATCGCTTTTTGTTTAAAAGCTGGATAATTCGGATTAGTATAAAACTCGTTTGCTTGTGCCCAATTACTGCTCAAAAATAAGCTGGCACCTAAAGTCAAAAATTTAAAAGTTTTATTGAAAGTTTGATGAAACATATGTTTTTTAAGTTCCTCATTATCGGTGTGTATGAATAGACATAACCAGTCCAAAAGTAGACATCAGTGTGATGATTGCAGTACCGCCATAGCTCATAAAGGGTAAAGGCACACCTACAACAGGTAAAATACCACTGACCATACCTGCATTTACAAATACATAAACAAAAAACGACAAACCAAATGCACCCGCAACCAAGCGACCATAGTTATGAAAGCTTTGTAAACCGATTTGGAAAGTTCTAATAATAATTGCACAATAAAGCAGAATAAGTAGAGTAACACCAATCAAGCCAAACTCTTCAGAATAAGCTGCAATAATAAAGTCGGTATGTCCTTCTGGTAAGAAGTGAAGATGTGATTGTGTACCTTCTAAGAAACCTTTGCCTGAAAAACCACCTGAACCAATAGCGGTTTTCGATTGGATAATATTCCAACCTGTACCTAGTGCATCCGCCTCAGGGTTAAAAAGCGTTAAAACACGTTGACGTTGATAATCATGTAGCAAAAATTCCCAAGCGATCGGAATAATTATGCCTGCAGCACCTGCGGCAGCAGCGATCAATTTCCATGAAAGTCCACTTAAAAACAGGACAAAGATTCCACTTGCAAGTACAAGTAATGAAGTTCCTAAGTCAGGTTGTTCAGCGATTAATAAAAATGGAACAACAATCAGCATTAAAGAAAGGATGACCTGAGAAAAGCTCGGTGGTAATGCTTTACGTGAAAGAAACCATGCAATCATCATTGGCATACCGATTTTCATGAATTCACTGGGTTGCACACTACCAAAACCAGGAATATCAATCCAACGTTGAGCACCCATGCGGACTTCACCAAATATCATCACAGCCAATAATGATAAAACCCCAAAGATATAAAAGTAGGGTGAAAATGCCTGATAAACTTTTGGAGGGATCTGAGCCAAGCTAAACATCACGACAAAGCCAATAGCGAAACTAATTGCTTGTTTAGTGACTAGTCCAACGTCTTGGGCGGAAGCACTGTATAAAACAGTCAAACCAAGCATTGCATTTAGAATCAAAAATAGACAAAGCCAAGGATCAATATGTAGCTGTTGCCATCGGGAAGGCTGGGTGGCTGTACTTAAACCATCACGGGGGGCTTGACGTAAAAATTTGTATTGTGAACTTGGTGCCATGCGATTCTAAATCTAGTCAATCAACGCTTCGCGAATGCTAACATAAACGCTGATTTAGACAATGCAAATTTAGAAATTGTGACATTTATATTGACTTTATTCTTATAAAAATTGGTACAAAAAAGGCGACCATTTTACAATGACCGCCTTTTTATAAATCACAGCTTATTTTTGAACCAATAACTGATCAAAGTGCTTTGTGAATACATCAAGTTCAGCTTGGCTGAGGCTTGGAATTAATTTTTTAATCACAATATGAACAGCTGTTTCAACGCCACTAGTCGCAACACTTGCAACACCACGTTTTACCATGCCTAGACCCAATGTTTTATTGAAGTCTGTCATAAAGTGTTGAATTAAAGCATCAGCAAAAGCTTTAAACTGCTTTGTTAAAGCTTCACGTTGTTCTTTGCCATTTCCAGCTGCAACTTCCGCAAAACTTTTCTTCATGTCTGCCACAAGGCTATCAGGAAGAACTGCACCGATACGTTGCTGACCTTCATTGTCAACGAACAAGCTTTTTTCCATGAATGCTAATGATTCTAAAACTTGCTCATTTGATGCTTTGCCTAAAAGCTGTTTCATCAAAGTTTCAACAATGCCGCGAATTTTAATCGCAAGTCCTTCAGTCGTATCTCGTTTTTCACTTGGTGGAAATTGTTGCACCAAATGAACGAGCATCGTGTCAATTAACTCATCTGTAAGTTGAAGAGAAATTTTGTCACGTAAAGGGTATTGTGGCTCTTTACTATCACGATTTGCTTGCGCAAGTTGAATATCCTGACTCAAACTTGCTGACGGAAGAATACCGAAATAACTGGTCATTGAAGAACGTCCTCTATATCAAATTTATTCGTTTTATTGTCGCGCCAAGCGAATTGGCTCGGGCATCCATGACAAATCTGATACTCGACAAGGGTTAATATCTAAACCACCACGTCGAGTATAAGTTGCATAGACCATAAGCTTTTCAGGTTTCAAAAGTTGCCAAATATCAGAGAATATTTGTTCAACGCATTGTTCGTGGAAACCATTATGCTGACGGTACGAGATAATATAAGCTAAAATGCTGCGATAACAAGGTTTTTTACCTTGAAAACGAATAAAAACAGTCCCCCAGTCAGGTTGACCAGTGACTGGGCAGTTACTTCTTAACAGATGTGAATATAGCTCAATTTCAACATGATCATCTGTTGTTTGATCAAGTTGTAACAATGTTGAATCTGGATGCTCAGATAAACGCTCAGGAATCAAATCATCAATACAAATACCTTTAGGTTTAGAAATCTCTAAATCATCGACTTGAAATAAATCTAATTTGACTTGAGCACCGGCAGCATTGGATAAATCACGTTCAACTGTTTCGATGAAGGCTTGCTTTGACTCGAATTGAGTGAAGTTTAAACTGTTAAAATACAGCTTAAGTGATTTAGATTCGATTAAGTTGGGCGAACTTGCTGGAAGTGTTATCCGACCAATCGCAACTTGAGGTAGTCCAAGTTGATTGAGCCATGAAATTTCAAAAACATGCCACCAGTCTTTACCTTGGGTGATACCCTCAATATGTGCATATTGCTTGCGCGATTCTGCACGGGCGATTGGAAATAAAACCTCTGGCTGATATTGAGTAGGGTATTGGGTGTCTTTGCCCAATAAAGAATGTTCAACACTCATTCACGCATTCCTGAACCACGAGCTAATAAATGATATGCAACTGCATAGAGGACAACACAACAAAGAGTCACAATACTTAGAGAGAATGCAACATTCACATCGCTGTGACCTAGAATGCCGAAACGGAAGGCATTGACCATATACACAATTGGATTAACTAAAGAGACATTTTGCCAAAAAGGGCTTAAAGCACTGATGGCATAAAAAACTCCACCTAAATAGGTAAGTGGTGTCAATACGAATGTCGGGATAATCGAAATATCATCAAACGATTTCGCATAAACAGCATTAATAAAGCCACCAAGTGAAAATAATAATGAAGTAATGATGACGGTATATATAGTCACAAAGAGGTTGTAAATTTCTAAATGAGTAAAGAATAGACTCATGATGGTTACGATTAAGCCAACCAACACACCTCGACAAACACCACCTATAACATAACCCCAAAGAATTAAATGTAATGGTACGGGGCTCATGATCAATTCTTCAATGCTCTTTTGAAATTTTGCACTAAAGAAGCTGGAAGAAACGTTAGCATAACTATTGGTAATCACCGCCATCATAATTAAGCCAGGTACAATGAATTGCATGTAGCTAAAGCCACCCATTTCACCGATGCGAGAACCAACTAAATTACCAAAGATCACAAAGTACAAACTCATCGTGATCGCTGGTGGAAGTAAGGTTTGAGGCCAGATTCGCATAAAGCGACGAATTTCTTTAACAACTAAAGTCCACAGTGCTGTTTTTAATTGATTGAAGTTCATTGATCTGCTCCAGCAAGATTTTTCTCAACCATTTTTACGAACAATTCTTCTAAACGGTTCGACTTATTACGCATACTGCTAACTTGGATATTTTGTGATTGAAGTAATAAGAATAAGTCATTCATGCTATGAGCCTTATCCATTGTAACTTCTAATGTCACTGGGTCGATGAGATTAAATTTAAAACCAATAATGTTGAAATTGATAGATGTAATCGGCTCTGCTAAGTCAAATATAAATGTTTCCTCATTGAGCTGATTGAGGAAGCCTTTCATGGTAGTGTCTTCTTTGATGACACCACGATCAATGATTGCAATACGGCGACATAGCATTTCAGCTTCTTCTAAATAATGCGTTGTGAGAATAATGGATGTCCCTTTTTCATTCATTTCGATGAGGAAATCCCACATTGAACGGCGTAACTCAATATCCACACCAGCAGTAGGCTCATCAAGAATAAGAAGTTTTGGTTCATGCATCATTGCACGTGCGATCATTAGGCGGCGTTTCATACCACCAGATAACATACGTGATTGGATATTACGCTTATCCCATAAACCTAATTTTTCTAAATATAGTTCAGCACGTTGTTCTGCTAACTTTTTAGGAATCCCGTAATATCCCGCTTGGGTCACTAAAATATCGAATGTTTTTTCGAATTGACCAAAGTTAAATTCCTGAGGAACAACACCAAGACATTGTTTTGCATGAGAGGGGTGTGTGTCTAAATTATGACCAAAAATCTCAACTGAACCAGATGTTTTTTTAGTTAAAGAACTGATGATACTAATCGTAGTCGATTTTCCTGCACCATTGGGCCCTAATAAGGCATAAAACTCACCTTCAGGTACAGTTAGATCGATACCTTTTAACGCCTGAAAACCATTACGATAAGTTTTGGACAAATCACTCAATACCAAAGCATCAGTCATGAACGTCTCACGTTGTTAAATATGATGGCTATTTTGAGTGATATAAAAAAATAAACCAAGTAGAAAAATAGGTTTATGGCGTGTTAAAAACAGAACGATTACAGAGGTGGGCAAACTATCTATTTTATTTATCTTAGTTGACCAAATCTGGATATTCATCTGTGGTAAGCACTTTGAAAGAAAATTTGAAGAAATTAACCCAGAGAATTTGGAATATGTCCTGTCAGGTACCAATCATGAAATTGCACCTGCTGCAGTAGCTGATAAAAATATTGGTACGGTAGCAGTTGGTGAAGAGATTCAATTGGGTGATTACAACCTTACAAATGTGTTTTTCAAGGATTCAACAGGAACGCCTGTTACGGTAGATCCATATAAATACACATTGGACGCGAAGTTTGGCACAGTGATCTTTAATGATGTAAGTGGCTTAACAATGCCGTTAGAAGCTACATACACGACTGGTGCAGTCACGCAGACAACAATTGTGACAGACCTAGAAGAATATGAGATGTTCTTTAAAGGGCATAACAAAGCAACCAAGACTCTTGTTGCTGTTCGTTTATGGCGTACTAAGAAATCTCCTGAAACAACCTTTCCATTGATTCACAACGAACTAGGGCAATATAAGATCCAAGACCGTGCGTTATCTGATGTAGAAAAGGAATCAGATGCAACTCTTGGTGTTTACGGTCATATCGTAACTATTCCAGCAGCAGCATAAAACAATACGTGCAGGCATAGGGGCGCATAAGCGTCTTTTTTTGTGCCTGTAATTTAGGATTATTTCTATGAATGACTTTTTCTTTTTCAACAATGAATCATTGCCCTATGTTTTTGTTGATCAGGATATTGAGATTAAACAAATCCAAGTAAAGAACTTAAATCGTTTTGCTCAATTTGCAGATCCAATTAAAAAGCTAGAAAGGTATTCAATAGAAACAATCACGCCGTTAGTTGAGCCTCAGATGCTTAATATCATGGGTACTTGCTCATTGGTGACAACCATAAGTCCTGAATCATTTAAGGAGAATGTGCATCAACCAACAGCTCTTGCTGAACTTGTTCTTAAGATCATTGAAGTAAATGAGGCATTCTTTAAGAAAGAAGAAAAAGAAACTGATAGTAAAGATTCAAGTTGGTTCGAGGCTTTTGCATATTTAATAAACCATGGCCATCGACAAGATGAAGTCATGAATATGTCTTATGGAGCATTCTTAAAGTACTTAATAGCTTCACAAAGAGTAGATCATCAATAAGTGGAAGCTTATGCAATTGCTACAAGAATGGCAAATGCTGCTAAGCAGCAGGGATGGGAAAAATACTTGAAATTGTTAGATTGATAGAATTTAGTATTATGATTTCAAAAAGATTAATAAAAGCAATTAAAATGTCATAATAATTTGAAGAATTAGTCATGCATACTTTTGGTAAGGTTTAAATAACTTTAACGTGAAAAAGTACAATTTACATAACTCACTTAATTTCTTGTTAATATGTGAAAATAGTTATGAGTCTTGAGGATTATATGGAGTGGTTTGGAGTAAGAAGTGTTTATCATTTTGGAGTTAATTCAAAAGGCCATAATATTTTTGAAGAGCGCGTTGTGGTGTTTAAAGCAAGATCGTTCGAAGAGGCCCATCAAAAGGCTGAACATGAAGCTAGCGGCTACGCTAAGAATTTAGACTTTGAGCTTCACCATGAGCAGGTAGCCTACAAACAGGACGGTGGTTCATTAATAGATGGTTATGAGGTATGGTCTGAGTTGTTTGAAGCTAACATGAGCCTCAATGACTTTTACACGGAACGTTATGAAAAATATACATACCAATCAGAATATTAAAACCCTATCATGGATATGTGGGAGCTCTTCGAGGAAAATCTACCCTACAGGCTCTTGAAATATGAGCATGTGAACGTTGAGGTGAGGGTGTTTTATGTATTAGTGAGATAATGAAACTCGCCAAGTACAGTTTTTTGATAACTAACCTTAAAGTATTTGTTAAATTACATCTAAACATAGTGAGTATTATGAAAAATATTCTAATAATTTCTTTTCTGTTATTAACTGGATGTTCATCAATTCAGTCAATCCAAAAAGATGATGCCTTAGTGACGATGTCAGATCCATTAGATCAATTACTTTTTGATGAGAAAATTATTGATGCTAACTATAAGTTTTATGATCTGAAAGACTATTTAAAAGATCCGATCTTTCTTAAAGCGGTAAATAATTATTATAGAGATCTTCCTAAAGACATAAGTCCCGGACATCGCTTAGATTCAGTTGAATTTAGTCGGAATCATTTTTTTGTACGGCATTCGATTGATACAGAAAAATATAAAGGGCCGATAAGTATGAATAATCTGCCTTTATTGAAGAAAATTCTTCTTGAGCAGGAATGCAAAGGTTTGTTTGGTAGTAGTAAAGCAATTAAAAAGAATGGTGGTTTAGGTATTACGCAGACATATTATTTTGTTAAGGAAAATTATAGGGTAGTAGTGGATATGAACACATCGGAGTGTTAAAGAAAATTCCTATGCAAACAACCTAACCAAGAATGATATGTGCCAAAAGACATGCTATTGCGTTTCTTAGAGATTGGTCATGTGTAGTCAAACCTCCAATATGTGCTGTCATTCTTATCAATAATTAGATACAGACCATTACCATCGGCTAATTTAACCAATGACTTATCATCAAGTTTTTGTGAGAGCCGATAGCAGAACGAATACGGCTGTCAGTATGGCTTACAACTTGTTTAGGTATTTTTTATACGGTAAATTTTTTGAGTAATTCAACGCTTACCGCATGGTTTACCGTATTTGAGACGGTAAAAGCTGAGAAAGCGTGAGAAGAATTAATAAGTTAGTATAAAAACTGTTGTTATACAATGATTTTGAGATGATTTAAGAAGGGAAGAAAAAAATTGGTGCGCTCAGCGGGACTCGAACCCACGCCACAGGCTTCGGAGACCTGTACTCTATCCAGTTGAGCTATGAGCGCATGCGTGCCACATCATAGGCAAAAAATACATGCAGGTAAATATATAGCATGAAACAAAGATGCTTCTTGTTTATTAAAACATCAATTTTATTCTCAACTTATCGAGATGTTTAAGAATATCTCAATCATAAATGCTGAACTGAATAATTAATGAGTTTAAGAGTCTGATTCAGTTGTGCGGGTGGAATACGAGATTCTTGCAAAGAAGTAATCCACTGCATTTGACATGCTTTTAATTGCTGTACGGTTTTTATGGACTGAATTTTTTGTATTAGCGGACGTGCCATTAGTCCACAAAACGTTGTTAGTGTTTGAATCATAACTTGCTGAATTTCGATAAAAGGTAATTTTTCTAATTCAATGGTTTCAGAAGCAGGTGTTTTAACTTCTGAAATTTCTTTTGTCTGTTCTTTATGAATGGCCTCAGTATTTTCAGCTTTGACAATTTCTTCTTGTATGAATGAGTCGTTTTCTTTAGCTTCAACTTTATTTGAACGAGTCTCTTGCTCAGCTAAAAGTCCCATGTCAATGAGTTGTTTTACTAACTCAGAGGGTGCAATTCTTTCTTTGTAGTCTTTATCAAGATCTTTGAAATCATCATGGTCTATCAAAAGTAATAAACGGCGTTGACGTGCTGTCAAAGCAATATTGCGTTGTTGCAAGGCACTTTGCCCGAGTTCTGTTTTGAAAAAATGTGACATTTCTTAATCTCCCCCAACCAAGATTTAGATCGAGATTAAGATAAGGTTAAAAAATGACAATAATGTTAACAAATTATTAAATATCATTGTCTTGAATAGATTGTTTGGAAAACTCTTCTAAATGTTTTATGAACAGAGTCTTATTTAATCAATTTTACTTCTAAAGCTTTGCGTAAATAGGGATCAAGATCTTCTTGGCGTAAAAGCCATTGAATGTAATCGGCAGGGAGGTCTTGAATAGCTGTACCTTTATGTTTTCCAAAAGTAATACTTTTAGGAACACGCGCTTCTTCTGAAGCAATATAGAGTTCTTCTATATTTTGGATATCTAATTGATGAATGATATGCATCAAAATATTGGCCGTTAAAATAATGTCAGCATCCGCACGATGTGCACCTTTTAACATTTCCCGTGCTTTGTCACTGCCTTTTGAAATTAAATAAATCAAAGCCGAAATGTTATGAGCTTCTGCATTTTCCCATACGCGACGAGCCAAAGCCAAAGTACAAATAGGTTTTAGAGCTGAAGTATCTACCCCACATCTAGCAATAGCAGCAATATCATAATCAACGTTATGGCCAATAATATATTGAGTTTCTGGTGGAAGTTGAAATTCATTATAAAAGGGCTGATCGATTAAATCAGATTCTAAAATGTGATGTACCGCCATTGCAGCAAATGAGATCGGTTGTCCAACTTGGTAGAGTTGGTCAAAGATTTGTGACTTATCTAAACTTAATTTGCCAGCTTGAATTTCAATAGGTGCATAAGCAATTTCAATAGGCAAGCCATTTAATGTATGTGTTTCTGTATCTAAAATAATGGCTTGCATAAAAAATGGCTCGAGTTGAATTTAGAATTTTATTATCTTACAAGAAATTTACATAAGACAATCACTAAGAGAAAGCATAACGATATTTTATGTGTACTAGTGTGCTTTCTGCCTAAATAAAAGTCAAAAATTGCTGGAAATGAAAAAAGTACTTGAATCAAAGCAATATTGAGCGTAATTCTTATAAAGGTTAATGCCTTAGAAATTCAGACCTAAGGAAAACAATAAATAAAATAGTTAAGGAAAAACTTCATGAAGATGAAATTACTTACGGCGGTTATGCTGAGTTCTAGCTTATTGCTTACAGCATGTGGTGGTGATAGTGATACATACTATTATTCTTCAAAACCTGATGTACCTGAAAATAATATTGCTGATCCAGTTGTTGGTATTCCTGTCCCTTATGTAAAGTCGGATTTCAGTGCAGTTGCTTCTGAAAGTTTAGTCATGACTTATAAAATGTTAGGGCAGGATGGAAAAGTAACAACGGCTACGAGCTTAGTATTTGTTCCTGGTGGTCCTATGCCAGCTGGAGGATGGAAAATTGTTGCGTGGGCACATGGTACAACTGGTGTAGCAGATCAGTGCGCACCCAGTCGTAACGAAACAAATCCGTATATTAAAGCAATGATTAGTCAATTTCTTGCTGAAGGTTATGTCGTTGTTGCTCCGGACTACGAAGGTTTAGGTGAGCCAAACGGACGCGAATTACATCCATTCTTAAATGTGAAAAGCGAAGCATATTCTATTACTGATGCAGTTGTTGCAGCTCGTTCTTATTTAGCTGGACAAGGGAAAGTTATATCACGTCAATGGATGGCTGTAGGTCATTCTCAAGGTGGTCAAGCAGCGCTAGGTGCGGCTCAATATGCTAGTCGTGCAAAGTTGGACTATAAGGGGACTGTTGCTGTCGCTCCAGCATCAAATTTAGGTACGATTTTATTAAATGGTGAAGAATCAGTAAAAAATGCTCCAGTTGACCAGCAAATACCTGTTTATGCGCAATTGGATACTTTTACTGCATTGATTACGGCTGGTTTGAGAAACCTTCAACCAACATTTAGCTATTCAAATGTTTTTAAATCACCAACAGATTTGATTGCTAGTAAAGCAGAATCAGATTGTTATGATGTGGTTGGTGGTAAGTTTGCTGCTGCGATGCAAACCTATGCTGTACAAAATGGTAACTTAACAAACTATCCTCGTACTCAGGCAAACTTCATGACATTACCTTTAGTGAAAAATTTCCTCGATACGGATTCACAACCTGCTCAAGTTAAATTGAATCAACCTGTCATTATTTATCAAGGAGCGAAGGATACGACAGTACCAATTGGAGCAACAAATGCTTTAGTCTTTGTTGCTCAAAGTAAAGGTTCTCAGGTGCAATATATTACCAATGCTGATTGGGATCACGGTACAGCTTATGCCCTAAATATTCAAAACATCGTGAATGATGTGAAAACAGCTATGCCACCAATGAACTAATAAATTCCATGGTAGGGGAAGCCCAGTTTTCTATTGTTTAGATAACTGGGCTTTAATTATTCAACAATTTAAAAAATAGAATTGTATAAAAAAGAAATAATTGGTTTCTCAAAAAAGAAATAAATAGCCATGCATGAATAAAATTCACTAAGAATTAAGTAAATATCAAGCTCTGTAACAGCAAACTTCATGCTATAATTCGCACCAATCTTTAGCACGGCTTAAAAGCCCTAATTTATAGGACCCTCCGCTAATGTTTGCCAATATCTCTATTGCTGAATTTGATCCAGAATTAGCTCAAGCGATCACTTCTGAAGGTGAACGCCAAGAAGCTCATATCGAGTTAATTGCTTCTGAAAACTATTGCTCTAAAGCTGTAATGGAAGCTCAAGGCTCAAAACTTACGAATAAATATGCAGAAGGTTATCCTGGCAAACGCTATTACGGCGGTTGTGAATATGTTGACGTCATCGAACAACTTGCCATTGATCGTGCAAAAGCGTTGTTTGGTGCTGACTATGCAAACGTTCAACCACATGCTGGTTCACAAGCAAACTCTGCTGTTTATTTAGCGCTTCTTAACCCTGGCGATACAGTTTTAGGTATGAGCTTAGCTCACGGTGGTCACTTGACGCACGGTGCTAAAGTAAGTTTCTCTGGTAAAACTTATAATGCGATTCAGTACGGCTTAAACCCTGAAACTGGCGAAATCGATTATGAAGAAGTGGAGCGTTTAGCTTTAGAACACAAGCCACGCATGATCGTTGCTGGTTTCTCTGCTTATAGCCAAGTTGTTGATTGGCAGCGTTTCCGTGACATCGCGGATAAAGTAGGTGCTTATCTTTTTGTTGATATGGCTCACGTTGCAGGCTTGGTTGCTGCTGGTGTTTATCCTAACCCAGTTCAAATTGCTGATGTAACAACAACGACGACTCATAAAACACTTCGTGGTCCTCGTTCTGGTTTAATCCTTGCGAAAGCGAATGAAGAAATTGAGAAAAAACTTCAATCAGCTGTATTCCCTGGTAACCAAGGTGGTCCTTTGATGCATGCAATTGCTGCTAAAGCAATTTGTTTCAAAGAAGCGATGTCTGATGAGTTTAAAACTTACCAACAACAAGTTGTGAAAAATGCTCAAGCAATGGCTGAAGTATTAATTTCGCGTGGTTATGATGTTGTTTCTGGTGGTACAGAAAATCATTTATTCTTATTGTCTTTAATCAAGCAAGACGTAACGGGTAAAGATGCTGATGCTTGGTTAGGTGCAGCACATATCACTGTAAACAAAAACGCGGTTCCAAATGATCCACGTTCACCATTTGTCACTTCTGGTATCCGTATTGGTACGCCAGCAGTTACAACACGTGGTTTCGGTGAGTCGGAAGTACGTGAACTTGCTGGTTGGATCGCTGATGTGATCGACAGCAAAGGTGACGAAAAAGTTATCGCTGATGTGAAAGCAAAAGTTGAAGCTGTTTGTGCAAAATTCCCAGTATATGCAAACTAATGTGTATATCTAAAAAAGCGCCGTAAGGCGCTTTTTTTATGTCTAAAAACTTGGAAATAGAAGAATCAACCTTTCTCATTAAGCATCATCTTGGTGCCCATTTTTAATTAAACGCTCAAATTCTCACTAAAATTGATCATTTTGGTATTACTAAATATAAAAAACGTAATACTTATTTGGCATGTCTTTTGCTTCGTCTTATGAGAGATAAAAGTTGTCTAGGGTTCCGATGCTGATTGGCGTGACTGGTCCGAGAGATGACGGTTCGACAGAACTACACGGAGGGATAAAAGCCCGGGAGGTCAGGCATTTTGCCATAACGAGGTTTAAAATTATCCGCAAGAGGTTTGTTATGAATCAATCGGTCTATCACGACAATAAGATACTTTGGAGTGAAACATTACCGGGTGGGCATCATTGGTCTGGTCGAATCCAAAGAGGCACTATTTTACAACTTGAAGCCTTAAATCAGAATGCAAATGTTTCATTATTCTGTGTAAATGCTGATGAGAAATTAGAGCGCTTTAATATGCCTGATAGTTTGAAAGCTCAACATACGGCATTTTTATCGACAGGGCATGTATTGTACTCTGATCTCGGGCGAGTCATGGCATCGATAGTGAAAGACGATCATGGCTGGAATGATGTGTTTTGTGGCCCAAGCACAGCTGAACAAATTGCTAAAAACTTCGGTAAAAAGAGCTTCCAAGATGCACGTAATGATATGCATCAAAATGGTTTAGAGAGTTTGTTGATTGAGCTAACTAAGTTCGGTTTATCCCAAGCTGATTTAACAGCAACAGTGAATTTATTTTCGAAAGTACAGCCAGATGACAGTGGAAAACTATCTTATGAAAAAAATGACAATCTGAATCAAATCATTGAATTGAGATTTGATATGGATTGTTTAGTCTTTCTTTCTGCTGCACCACATCCATTAGACCAATCTGATGAATATAACCCCTCTGATATAGAGCTTCGTTTATTTAAAGCCAATGCCTTAACTGAGCATGATATTTGCCGAGACTCGTGTCCGCAAAACCAACGTGGTTTTGCCAACAATCAACGTTATTACGCATTATCGAATTAAGTTTGGGGGAATAGACAATGACAGCATTACAACAATTTGAAAAAACAGTTTTAGATCAAGTCTGTCCAGCAGGCGAAGCTTGGATGTGTGAGGTAAAACAAGGTCAATATTTCCGAATTATTGATTTAGAAGGAAATCAAGCCGTTGATACTTTATTTATCAGTGCTGAAAATGCTGATGAGCGATATAGTGCGACAGATACGCTTGCACAAAATCAGCAACTGTATTTAGAAAAGGGTACGACGCTCTATAGTAATTATGCACGACCAATCGCCGTGATTGTCGATGATAATTGTGGTCGACATGACACCTTAGGCGGCGCATGTTCATGTGAAAGTAATACGGTTCGTTATGCACATGATAAATACCCGATGCATAGTTGCCGTAATAATTTTATGTATGCTTTGGCACAGCATCCTATTGCAAAAAAACATCAGCTGAATGTTCGTCATATAGGCCCGAATATTAATTTTTTTATGAATGTTCCTGTTACGGCTGAAGGACACCTAAAGTTCGATGATGGTGTTTCTGCACCGGGTAAATATGTGGAAATTAGGGCCGAAATGGATTTAATCGTACTTATTTCTAACTGCCCTCAATTAAATAATCCTTGCAATGCCTATAACCCAACAAAAATTCAACTCGTCGTACGTGAAGCTTGAGGGGAATAGCATATGTTTAAAAAAGTACTTATTGCCAATCGCGGCGCTATTGCTTGTCGAGTAATTCGTACACTGCGTAAATTAGGCATTCAATCGGTTGCTGTTTATTCAGAAGCTGATCGTGATTCTTTACATGTTTCTATGGCAGATGAAGCGATTTTCATTGGTGATTCTGCTGCACAACAAAGCTATTTAAATATTGAGAAAATCCTTGCGGCAGCACTTGAGTCTGGTGCAGAAGCGATTCATCCTGGATATGGTTTCTTATCTGAAAACGCTGCATTTTGTGATTTATGTGAGCAACAAGGCATTGCATTTATTGGCCCAACATCACAACAAATGCGTGATTTTGGCCTAAAGCATACAGCACGTGAATTAGCAATTCAGAATCAAGTTCCTTTATTACCGGGCAGCCAATTACTTATTGATGAACAGGATGCAATTGTTCAAGCCAAGCAGATTGGCTATCCCGTGATGCTGAAAAGTACTGCGGGTGGTGGTGGAATTGGGATGCGTTTGGTTTGGAATGAAGTCGAGCTCAGAGATGCCTACCAGACGGTTTCCTATCTTGCACAAGCAAACTTTAAAGACGCAGGATTATATTTAGAAAAATTTGTTCAAAATGCGCGTCATATCGAAGTACAAATTTTTGGTGATGGTAACGGTCATGTACTTGCATTAGGTGAGCGTGATTGTTCAGTTCAGCGCCGTAATCAAAAGGTGATAGAGGAAACACCAGCACCACATTTAAATCATCAACAACGTGAATATATTCAACAAATTGCTATTCAATTGATGCAATCTGTAAAGTATCGCTCTGCTGGTACAGTTGAATTCGTGATGGATACGGATACACAAGAATTCTATTTTCTTGAGGTCAATACGAGACTTCAAGTGGAACATGGCGTAACTGAACAGGTTTATGGTGTTGATCTTGTTGAATGGATGGTGACTTTAGCGAGCGGTGATTGGTTAGAACCAACGCAACAACTCGAATCAAAAGGGCACTCAATTCAAGTCCGTTTATATGCAGAAAATCCGATTAAGAATTTCCAGCCAAGTGCGGGTCTATTAACTAGCGTAAAGTTTGATGCATCGTCACGTGTTGAGACGTGGGTTGAAACAGGATCAAATGTTTCTTCATTCTATGATCCGATGATCGCCAAAATTATCGTGACTGCAAATGATCGTGATCATGCAATTCACGCAATGCAAAATAGCCTAAGTAATACTGAAATTGCAGGGATTGAAACTAATTTAGAATATTTACAAGAAATTATCCGTTGTGAGGTATTCAATCAAGGAATTCAAACGACTCGCTTTTTAAATACATTTGAATGGAAAACGCAAAAGATAGAGGTTCTACAATCTGGCATACAAACCGCCGTACAAGATGTGACGGGACGTTTGGGCTACTGGGATGTTGGTGTTCCGCCATCAGGGGCAATGGATGCATTAAGCTTAAATGTTGCAAACCAATTGCTGGATAATCCTTTTAATACAGCAGGCTTGGAATGTACTTTACAAGGTCCTACGCTTAAGTTTCATTGTGATAGCCAAATCGTTTTAACTGGCGGAGATATGGAAGCCAGTTTAGATGGTCAGATCATTCCAATGTGGTCAACCATCAATGTTCACAAAGGGCAAGTTTTGAAATGCGGACGAATTTCCACGGGTTGTCGAAGCTATATTGGTATTAAAGGTGGTTTTAATGTTCCGGCCTATTTGGGGAGCTTGGCGACTTTTACTTTGGGGCAATTTGGTGGTCACGCAGGAAGAAATTTGCTGATCGGCGATATGTTGCCTATCTTTGAAAGCAGTTTAGAAAATACGCATTCGCTTGATGCGGCTCAAATTCCCAGTTTTGGAACAAGTTGGGAAATTGCAGTGATGTACGGGCCACACGGTGCGCCAGACTTCTTTACGAAAAATGATATTTCCATGTTTTTTAAACAAGAATGGGAAATTCACTTTAATTCGAGCCGTACAGGGATTCGCTTGGTTGGTCCTAAACCTGAATGGGCGCGTATAGATGGTGGTGAAGCGGGGTTACATCCATCGAATATCCATGATAATGCTTATGCAATTGGAGCGATTGATTTTACTGGAGATATGCCAATTATCTTAGGACCTGATGGCCCAAGTCTAGGTGGGTTTGTTTGCCCAGCCGTTGTGATTAATGCTGAACTATGGAAATTGGGGCAGCTAAAAGCAGGGGATAAAGTGAAGTTTATTCCTGTAAGTAACCAGCAAGCTCAACAACTAGAACAGCAATATCAAACAGCATTGCAACATAAAACAACAGCGAATGTGAATTTCTCACCAGTTATTCAGGCAGAAGAAATCACTTTAGAAAATGCTGTTTTAGCGACATTGGCGCAAGCTGAAGACAAACCTACTGTAACGTATCGACCTGCGGGTAATCATTATTTATTGGTCGAGTATGGGGATCTGGTCTTAGACCTCAATTTAAGATTCCGTATTCACGCTTTAATGCAGTGGGTAAAAGAGCAAAATATTCAAGGTATTATTGATCTCACGCCTGGGATTCGTTCACTGCAAATTCACTATAATTCGAGTATCTTAGATCAATCGGATTTACTGAAATTATTACAATCTGCTGAAGTTGAATTGCCTGATATTGAGAACATGCAAGTTGCTTCTCGAACGGTGTATTTACCATTGGCTTGGGAGGATTCACAAACTCAACTGGCGACTGAAAAATATACACAACTTGTTCGACCAGATGCGCCTTGGTGTCCAGATAATATTGAGTTTATTCGCCGTATTAATGGTTTGGAGTCAAAACAAGCTGTTAAAGATGTCGTCTATAACACTTCTTATTTAGTGATGGGATTGGGTGATGTTTATCTCGGTGCACCAGTTGCAACGCCACTTGACCCTAGACATCGATTAGTTACAACCAAATATAATCCTGCGAGAACATGGACACCTGAAAATGCTGTAGGTATCGGTGGTGCGTATATGTGTGTTTACGGCATGGAAGGGCCGGGTGGTTATCAATTTGTTGGGCGTACCACGCAAGTCTGGAGCCGTTATCGTCAAAATCCGAATTTTGAATTAGATAAGCCGTGGTTATTGAGATTCTTCGATCAAATTCGTTTTTATGAAGTGTCTGAAACTGAACTTTTGGAGATGCGCGACGATTTTAAAGCGGGACGTTTAAAGCTTAGAATTGAAGATGGTGTTTTAAATCTTAAGGAATACAATGCTTTTCTTAAAGAAAATCAGGCAAGTATTCAAGAGTTTAAGCAGGTTCAACAAGAAAATTTTGAAGCTGAACGCCGTAGATGGCATGAAGCAGGTTTAGCTGAATATGTTTCCGAAAGCATGGATGTTGTGCTTGATGATACTGAAATCAATATACCTACAGGTGGAATGGTTGTTGAATCACACATGCCGGGTTCAGTCTGGAAAATTGAATGTGCGGTTGGCGATATCATAGAGGAGGGTGAAACCCTTGCGGTGATAGAGGCGATGAAAATTGAAATTCCAATCACTGCACCAGCGAAAATGAAAGTCGATACCATCTTGATTGATAAAGCGCAAACGGTCAAAACAGGTCAAGCTTTGTTTACTTTAGCACCCGCATAATATTTGAAAAATATAATGATGCATGAAAAGCCCTATCATGAAACATAGGGCTTTTTTTGCACATTTTTTAAACTTGATAAGTGCTTTTGAGCGTAAATAATCCCATAAAAACTGGCATAGATACTGCATTAAATAATACGAATTAGAAAATTAGTATTACTGAGGTAGCGATGGATACCAAGCGAATCATGATTCAGTATTGCAAACTCGTTATGCATGTTTTGGTTGATCTTTTAGCAGTGAGAGCAGGTTTATATGTCAAACAAGAAAGACCAAGTGCAAAAAAGTAACTCAAGCAAACTGAAGGATAAACCGAAACTGACACGCATCAGTATTACGGTGCCTGAAAAGACCGTTGAAGCTTTGGATCAGAAGATCGTAGAAGAACATTACGAAAGTCGTTCTCAAGCAATCGTAGATATGATCAATCGCCATTTGATTCATCAATACACCACCGAGAACTCAGTCATGGTGGGAACTTTAACGTTGTTATATCAGCGCAATACAGCCAACATCCGCGTGCAACTCGCTGATTTACAACATGAGTTCCTTGAACAAGTGATTAGTTCTTTGAGTATTCAGTTAGATGATCAAAAAATCTTGGAGGTCATGCTGTTGCAAGGAAAAAGTAATGATCTTAAACAAATTAGTCAGCAATTTACTGCATTAAAAGGTGTGATTAAAGGCCATCTTGAGCTGATGGATGCAGTTATGCCGCCACTGCAACAAAACGATTAACAGTGCGTTTGCTACGCATTATTTTTTAGTTAAAGGTTTTACGTATCAATGTCATAAAACATTCTCTAATGGGGTCACATTATGAAGCAAGCAATTACAACATTATCCATCTCTGTATTATTGGGTTTGGCTGTTACAGGATGCGATAATTCAGCCAAAGTACCTACGGCCGATAAAGCTGCTGATTCAACAAGTAGCAATGCAAATACACCGATTACTATTGGTTATAGTGATTGGCCGGGCTTTGTCGCATGGCAAGTAGCAATCGAAAAAGGCTGGTTAAAGGAAGCGGGCTTAAATGTAGATTTTAAATGGTTTGATTATTCAGCGTCTCTTTCTGCTTTTGCGGCTAATCAATTAGACGCAGTGTTGGTTACAAATGGCGATAATTTAGTGAATGCTTCTGGTGGAACTAAGGGCATGATGATCATGGTGACGGATTATTCTGCTGGTAATGATGTCATTATTGCAAAAGAAGGTATTAACTCAATTAGTGATCTAAAAGGTAAGTCAGTTGCAACGGAAAAAGGTTTAGTAGATCACTTACTCCTTTCAACAGCTTTAGATGATTCTAAAATTCCTGCAACAGATGTGAAACTTGTTAATTCAGTCACCAACGAACTCCCGCAAGTATTCACCAGTAAGGATATTTCTGCGATTGCAGTTTGGCAGCCTGTTGCCAATCAAGCTTTAAAAGCAGTGGCTGGTTCAAAGATTATTTATACATCTAAAGACAAACCAGGTTTGATTTACGATACGCTTTCAGTGAATGCGAGCCATTTATCTGCTCATAAAGAGGATTGGAAGAAACTGATTCAAGTTTGGGATAAGACTGTAAAATATATTCAAGATCCTGCAACACATGCCGATGCGGTAAAAATTATGGCAAATCGTGTAGGTGTTGACCCTGCACAGTATGAACAATTTATTGATGGTACACATTTACTTGATCTTGCTGCGAATAAACAAGTATTTGCAAAAGGAGACGGTTTTGATTCAATCTATGGCTCTACTTACCATGTCAATAAATTCAATGTGAGCAATGGTATATATAAAGCAGAAGTGGATGCGGATGGATTAATTTATCCATCACTTGTGGAAGAGTTAAAATAACAATATGCATAAAAAACCGTTCATGCAGAACGGTTTTTTTATAACTTTTTTAGATATGCGTACTTTTAGAAAATACATTAATCACAATAATTCCTGTGATCATTAAGCCTAGACCAATAAATGCAGCGGTGTCTAAGTGTTGTTTGAAAAAAATCCAACCTACGGCAGAAATAAGCACAATACCTGCACCTGACCAAATCGCATACGCAATGCCTACAGGTATCGTTTTCAGTGTAAGGGATAAAAAGAACAAGGCAACGGTATAACCTAGAATGGTAATGATCGAGGGAACTAAAACGCTGAATCCTTGGGAAGCTTTAAGCGCTGAGGTTGCGATTACCTCAGCAACAATTGCTATAGCTAAAAATAGATAAGACATAAACCTCCAAAGCTCCACTCAAATTGTCGTTTGTGCATGTTTTAGTAAATGATTTTGCTCTTGAGCTAACCATTGTTGCCCTGAATCGGAACAAGCAGAGATATGATCAAAAACAAAATCAGGCTGATAAACGTCAAGTTTAAAATATAGAAGATATTTGTCATCACCAATCACTTTTAATTGTGTAATGGTCTGATCTTCTAATAATTCAAAATGATCAAGTAAAATAGTTTGACCAATTTGAGTGGACTGCGTACTCCAGCAGATATTCGAACCATTCAATGCGATCGAAACTTCATAGCTTTCGATTTCACTCTTCAGATCATGCACCTCAGCTAAAGTAGCATATTGGTTTATCTGCTGTTGAATCTGAGGGAAACGTGATTGAGCATAAGCAATATGTTGATCTGTGATGACAAGACCACCATCAACAGGATATATTTGCTCGGTTTTTAAACATTGTATTTGAAATAGTCGCAACCCGAAAAATAATCCTTTATTTGCTTGTTGACGCCAGTCTTCTACATAAGCATTAGACGGTGCAAACTCTAAGATAGAATTTCCAATCGGATAGAGTTTTGCTGGTTCAGGCCATTGAATATGATTCTGATAACTTTGCTGAATTTCCCAAGATAATAATGCTGTTTGGCTGTCCCATATTGTACTGCCAATCCAACCCTGACGTTCATGTAGCGCGGTTTGATTGCCGTCAGGAAGTCGGAGGTCAATGCTAAATGATTTTGATTGGAACCAATAAACAATCGTATTTTCATCCGTTAAGCCATTATAGAAACTGATACTTTTACGTCTGAAACTCCCGAATAAATATCGGGGTAAGGTTAAGTCTGCGATGGGTGTTGGCTTTAATCGCTTTAATAATTGCACAAGGTTCATGACACTTCTCCTTGTTCATTCAAGCCAAAGGAGTAAAGCGGTCGTGCATTTTCTAAAACCAGCTCACCTGAAGCAATGCGTTGTTTTAGATATCTAAAAGTTTGCGCTGTTTGATTAAATAAATGTTCGCCACCTTTCATGGGTGGATAATGGGGATCTTCATTTTTGATAATGGGTTGGATGATATAGTCGTAATTACAAGAGAAAAACAAAGGGAAAGAATAGCGTTCTTGTTTGACGCGTTTAACACGGTGTTTGGTTGCTAGGTAACGACCATTCGATAAGATTTCCATCATATCTCCGATATTCATCACCATCGTATTTTCAATCAGTGGAATATCAATCCATTCACCTTGTTTATCTAATACCTGTAGTCCTTCTGCCGTTGGAAAAAGCAGAGTAAAGCACTCGTAATCTGTATGAGCACCAATCCCAAACTGATCTTCGGCATTTGGATTGAAAGGATAGTGGATCAGTCTTAATTGACTCGGTGCATGCTTTAAATGCGCATCAAAATAGTCTTCTTCTAACTCCAAAGCCAGCGCAAATGCTTTAAAAAGTTGATGGCCAATTGCTTTGATATGTTGGTAGTAAGCTAAAACTTGTTCTTTAAATTGAGGATCATTAGGCCATTGTGTAGGACCGAGTAAAGGGCGGCGATTTTCAATTTCCTGATAGTCATAATTGATGTCATATGCTTCTTTTAAGTCATATACATTGGCTTTAAATTGTTCCTCTCCAATCGGCACATAACCACTGTGGTTTTTTGAAAGCCCGATATAGTTTTGCATTTTTTGATTTTCATCTTGAGCAAAGTAACTTTCAGCTATTTCTTTGAGTTTATCAAAAAGTTCAGGTTGAAATTGTTCGCCTTGAATATACAGAAAACCGACCTCTTTGCAGGCTCGATCCAGTGCTTGAACGACTTGCATCCGATCTTCTAAGTAATCGCTATTTAGAAGAGAAATGTCGATAAGTGGCAGGACATATTCATGGTTCATGATCTTCACCATAGGCTGGTCGTCCAGCAATAAATGAAGCGAATTGGGTCGTCCCAATTGCTATTTTTATTTCTGCGTACTGACTTGAGTCATGCGTGGAATTTTAGGTAAATCCTCTAAAGATGGGTCAAGTTCTTCTTCTTGACTATGCACAAGTTGATTTACGCGATCACGCAATTGTTTAAACTCTGTTGAGTGAATTAAGTCGAATGATCGAGGTCGAGGCAAATTAACTTCGATAACTTCTTTTACTTCACCAGGGTTGGCTTTTAATGCCACGATACGATCGGCCAATAAAATTGCCTCATCCATGTCATGGGTAACAAACATAATAGTGAGGTCAATGTTTTGCCATAAATCCATCAAATGTTTTTGCATCTTTTGGCGGGTGTAAGGATCAAGTGCGCCAAAAGGCTCATCCATTAATAATATTTTAGGTTCATTGACCAATGCTCTAGCAATCGCAACACGTTGTTTCATGCCACCAGAAAGCTCATGTGGAAATTGATTTTCATACTTGTCTAAGCCGATGATGTTAATCCATTCCCGTGCCATTTCTTCTGCGCGAGTTCGGCTGATGCCTTTCATGATTGGGCCAAACATGACGTTTTCTTTAACTGTTTTCCATGGGAAAAGGGTATAGCCTTGAAACACCATGCCACGTTCAGAGCTAGGCCCTTTGATTTTTTGACCTTCAACTAAAACCTCACCACTATGGAAATCATCTAATCCTGCGACAACACGACTCAAGGTGGATTTACCACAACCTGATGGGCCGATCACACAGATAAATTCTCGTTTATGAATGGTTAAATCAATTTTATTTAGGACAAGACGTTCACCATCGCCATGATTAAAGATTTGGCTCAGATTTTTGGTTTCTAACATTACAGGACGAGTATAAATACTTTCGAAATATGCTTTTGAATCAAAATGCTCAGTCATATTTATACTCCTTTTTTCCATTTGAATAGACGCATACCTAATTTCATTAAAATTAAATCGCAGACTAGACCAATCACGCCAATAATCAGGATTGCAGCATAGACGTTATCAAAGTTTTGATAGCGCGCTTGTTGTGTAATAAACCAAGTGATGCCTGAGGTTGCGCCAATTAATTCTGAAACAATTAAGTATGTCCAAGCCCAACCAAGTAAGACACGTTGATCTCGATAGATGTCTGGTAATGCGGCTGGAATCACCACATAAAATAGACTTTTGACTTTGTTTGTTCCAAGGGTATAACCCGCCTCAATTAAGCCGCGATCAACCATTCTTGTAGTATTGGCAATAATCAAGATCTGTTGAAATAGAGTACCAATCACAATGATGGCAATTTTAGGCGCATCATTAATCCCTAATATGGCAACTGCAAGTGCGCCAAAAGCAGGTGCAGGAAGGTAGCGAAAGAACTCAACAAAAGGCTCTGTTAACTTGGAAATCGTGTTAGAAAATCCGCATAAGATTCCTAGTGGTACACCAATCAACGATGAAATAAAGAATGCAGTAAATACGATTTTGATACTGTGCCAAAGACTTTGATGTAGCCAAGGTGCGTCTGCTTGCTGTGGTGGTGTCGTAAATGATGTAAATAATGCTTTTGCGACTTCATGTGGAGCAGGTAAATATATTGGGTTGACTAAAATCCCTGTTGGAGGTGTTTTAGCTTGATCAACAGCTTGTTGTGCTTCTGCATAGTAAGCACTTTTCTCAAGACGTGTTCCTACCTGTAAATAAGAGACACTGCCTGAATCAGTGATTTGAACTTGAGGATGCCAAATAAAAGGTAAATAACTGACACAGCTCCAAATAAGAAGTGGGATGATAAAAGACCCCAATCCTAAGAAAAGCTTTTTCCTTTTTGACAATACTGAATGATGCATAGGCAAACACCCGTAGTAATACTAATTTTAAAAAACGTAATACTATTTAGCAATTTTGATGCCAGTGTCTTGTGTTTAAATAGAAATTTAGCAGGGGAAAATATCAGAACTTAAAAAGAAGTGGTACTTTCAACCATAATGGAGGGAAAGCACCACAAAATTAATTTTAACTACTTAATTATTATATAAATTTAGGCTTTTAAATTTAATGAGAAGCGCATCTTTTGATTCTAAAAAGTTAGGGTCTGGATCGATACAGTTAATCGGACACACAGCAATGCATGTAGGCGATTCATAAAAGCCTACACATTCAGTGCAACGTTGTGGGTCGATTTCGTAAACTTTTGCACCTTCATAAATCGCTTCATTGGGGCATTCTGGGAGGCACATATCGCAATTGATACATGCCGTCGTGATCATGAGTGCCATGTCTTAGTTCGCTACATAAGCCAAAGCAGAAGATTGTAATTGCTCTTTTGCATGAGGCAGGTTGCGAATTAATAAAGCATAAGCAATATCTATATCTTGTGGCAGTGGAATCTCTACGATATGACCTGAGCCTTTAGCATTGTCGATTGAATTACCTTTTAGGTCACGCATATGCTCAAGCACAAAAGAAATATTGCCTTTCGGTGTCATCAATTCTAGAGAATCACCTACGAGGAAGCGATTTTTAACTTCAATACGAACATAGTCGCCGTGACGTTCCAATACTTCACCGCAGAATTGTTGATAATCAAAATGTGATGAACCATCTTCATAGTTTTGATAGTCACTGTGAATATGTCGACGTAAGAAACCTTCGGTATAACCTCGATTTGCCAAACCTTCGAGTTGATGCATTAAACGTTGATCAAAAGCTTTGCCTGATAAAGCATCATCAATTGCTTTACGATAAATTTGTGCTGTGCGCGCACAGTAAAAATAGGATTTCGTTCTCCCTTCAATTTTAAGAGATGCAACACCCATATGCGTCAGACGATCTACATGTTGTACTGCACGGAGATCTTTTGAGTTCATAAAGTAAGTTCCATGTTCATCTTCTTCTGCGGCAAACATTTCTTCTTCATTGCGTTGAACTAAAACCGTTTGTGTGGTGTCTTCTGAATCCGCTTTTGAACAACATTGTGTAGGTTCGTCTAATTGCTGAACAGGGATGACATCACCATTGACATCTTCTTTTGCATCATGGATTTTATATTCCCAACGACATGCATTGGTGCAAGCACCTTGATTGGCATCTCGTTTATTCATATAGCCAGATAGAAGACAGCGACCTGAATAAGCCATGCATAATGCACCATGCACAAACACTTCTAATTCGATTTCAGGGACATGTTTTTGGATTTCTTCAATTTCCTCAAGTGATAACTCACGAGAAAGAATGACACGACTTAGTCCATAGTCTTTCCAAAACTTTACTGTTGCCCAGTTAATCGCGTTTGCTTGTACTGAAAGATGTATTTGCATATCAGGGAAATGTTCACGTACCATCATAATCAAACCTGGATCAGACATAATCAAGGCATCAGGTTGCATCGCAATAATCGGTTCGATATCTCGAATAAAATTTTTCAGCTTACTGTTGTGTGGTTGAATGTTGACAACAACATAGAATTTTTTACTTAAGGCATGTGCTTCATCAATACCGATTTTTAAATTGTCATGGTTAAACTCATTATTACGAACACGTAAACTATAGCGAGGTTGACCTGCATAGACTGCATCTGCTCCATAAGCAAAGGCATAGCGCATATTTTTAAGAGAACCAGCAGGCGAGAGTAATTCGGTATTCATGTAAAAACACAAAGGCATATAAAAAATAGGGGATTATTCTAGGAAGAACAAGAAAAGGATTCAACCAAGTATTTAAGTCAGGATTTTTAGCATTACATCCTTATTTGCCAATGCCAGTCTCACCTTTAAATAAGTCTAAATTTATAGAATCTCCCTAAATCTTTCTTAGATAATAAAAAAAGCACCCGAAGGTGCTTTTGAATTAGTGATGACGATGTTTACGTTTTTTCTTATATTTTTTAGATTGGTGATTGTCATAATAACGATCTTGGCCAACTTGACGACCTAGAGCTGCACCACCAGCCGCACCCGCTGCTGCACCGATGTAACCACCTGTTGTTCCACCTAGGTTTTTACCAACTGTATAGCCACCGACACCACCTAAACCGCCACCGATAGCAGCTTCGGTACGTGTACGTTTACTACTTGCAGCAGCTGCACCACCAGCACCACCAATCGCAGAACCAATCATAGCACCGCTGTTTCCACCAACTTCTTTACCAATTGCAGTACCGACAACACTACCAAGCGCAGATGTTGCTGCTACACGTGTACCATTATCTGCATGAGCAACGGTCATCAGAGAGGTACTTGCTAAAATTGCACATAACCAAGCATTGGCTTTCATTTTTAACTCCACGTTCCTATTGAATAGGACATCTTTTGTAATGGGAGCAAATGTAACAAAGTTTGAGATGGAAAATGTGGAGATGCTTTCCTGAATTATTACGGTTTAGTGATTGGATTGTAGTGTTTTGTTGCTTTCGATGAGAAATAGAGCGATAAATCAATTCAAAACCTGAAGCAGATAACGATTTAATCTTGTTTGAAAATATATAATTATAAAAATAGTAGGCAATGTTCTAACTTGGATATGTTATTTCAGATTCTACACTTCGCTTCAATAAATCAAACCGCTCAGAACATATAAGACCAAGTGCTTTGTGATGAAATGATGGTGGAATAGTAAGTTAGCAAACTTCTCTATGTTATTTAATCAGCAGAATCTGTAAACTATGCGCAATTTTTTGATTTTGCTCGTGCTTCCGCCAGTTGTGTTGCATTGAGTCTTTAGATTTTGAGATATTCCACCCATGAAAGCATCACTCCGTTTAAGATTAGATCAACTATGTGATCGTCATGAAGAGCTGACAGCATTGCTCGCTGATGTAGAGGTTATTTCGGACAATAAACGTTTTCGTAAATTGTCACGGGAACATAATGATTTAACTGAAATTACTGAGGTTTGGGCTAAATATCGTCAAGCTGAAGAAGACATCGAAACTGCTGAAATGATGAAGTCTGATCCAGACTTTAAAGATATGGCAGAAGAAGAAATCAAAGAAAATAAGGCGCTTTTGGTTGATCTCGAAGATCAATTGAATGTATTGATGATTCCTAAAGATCCAAACGATGCCAATGCTGCATATCTTGAGATTCGTGCAGGAACGGGTGGTGATGAAGCTGCGATCTTCTCTGGTGACTTATTCCGTATGTATAGTAAATATGCTGAAACTCAAGGTTGGCGTATTGAAGTGCTTTCTGAAAATGAAGGTGAACATGGCGGTTATAAAGAAGTGATCTGCCGTGTAGATGGTGAGGGCGTATATGGCCGCTTGAAATTTGAAAGTGGTGCACATCGTGTACAACGCGTACCTGCCACTGAATCCCAAGGTCGTGTGCATACCTCTGCATGTACAGTTGCGATTCTTCCAGAAGTAGATGTAGACACAACAGTGGATATAAACCCTGCTGATTTACGTATCGATACCTACCGTGCATCAGGTGCGGGTGGTCAGCACATTAACAAAACCGATTCTGCTGTGCGTATTACCCATATTCCGTCAGGTGTTGTGGTTGAATGTCAAGAAGAGCGTTCACAGCACAAAAACAAAGCCAAAGCGATGGCGTTGCTTGTATCACGTTTAGAAAACGCAAAACGTGCAGCGGCTGATGCTGCAACTTCAGAAATGCGCCGTGACTTAGTCGGTTCTGGTGATCGCTCTGAACGTATCCGTACTTATAACTATCCACAAGGCCGTATGACCGATCACCGTATCAATTTAACCTTATATAAATTAGATGCGATTATGGAAGGTGATTTAACAGAATTGTTGGATAGCTTGCATCGTGAATATCAAGCGGATCAATTGGCTCTGCTTGCTCAGGAAAATGGCGGCTAATGAATATTGCTCAAGCATTAGAAATCAAAGGCGAAATTGATAGCTACGAACGCCAAGAAGCAATATGGCTACTTGAGCATATCGTAGGAATCGGTGTTTTGGAGCTAAAGTTAAGGCTTGAGCATGAGTTGACTGAAATACAAGAACAAGCTTATTTAGATGGGCTGGCGCGTATTGAACAGGGCGAGCCATTGGCTTATGTTACGGGTTCTCAGCCATTTTGGACGCTAGATTTAAAAGTAACACACGATACTTTAGTTCCGCGTCCTGATACTGAAATTTTGGTTGAAATGGTGCTGAAACTTCCAATCAGTACGAATGCCAATATTGTCGACTTAGGTACAGGAACTGGTGCAATCGCTTTGTCGTTGGCAAGTGAGCGTCCGCAATGGCAGGTTACAGCAACTGATGTTTATCTACCGACCTTAGACGTTGCAAAAGAAAATGCGACTCGACATGGCTTAACGCAAGTCAACTTTGCCTGTGGAGCTTGGTTTGATGCTTTAGAACCTCAAGCATTTGATTTGATTGTATCTAATCCACCTTATATTGATCCTGAAGATGTGCATATGCAAAAACTCAAGTCTGAACCTGAGCGAGCATTAATTGCAGATAATCACGGACTAGCGGATATTGAAATCATTATTACTCAAGGTAAAGACTGGTTAAAGCCAAACGGTTGGATTGTGCTTGAACATGGTTATGATCAAGGACAGGCGGTACGTAATATCTTTGAGCAACATGGATTTAGTCAAATCCAAACCATTCAAGATTATGGCGCAAATGATCGCGTTAGCTTAGGGCAGAAATCAGGTTAATCTTCAATATATTGTTGAATTGCTTGCGCCAATTTAGCTTTACTTTGTTGCTCTAAACCATCCACAACACCGACTGCATCAACTTTATCGCGATTTTGACTGAGTTTAAATTTTCCAGTCATTTGCTGGATTTCAATTTCTATTCCAATGATGCCTTTGAGTTCTTCAGCGATATAGTCGCTTGGTGCATCAGACATTTTCCAAGGTGTAGCTTGTTTCGCCTCATGTGTTCGAGTCAGTTTTGCGAGAATACCGCGTAAGGATTTTTCATCTTCTAAAAAGCGAATAGCGCCATTGACGTGAACCACTTGATAGTTCCAAGTCGGTACGTGTTGATGGTGTTGTTGCTTGCTTGGATACCAGTTCGGTGAAATATAGCCTTGTTCACCTTGAAAAATGACAAGCACCTTTGTTCCATTTCTGATTTGGGTGTGTAGAGGATTATTTCTTGCAATGTGTGTAACGAGAATAGCACGATGATGTTCAGGTTCACGGAGCAGCTTAAATGGTAAATGATTAGCCCCTAATCCATTCGTGCTTTGGCTAACTAATGTCGCAAAGGGATAATTTTCAATGAGTTGGTAAAGCTTTTCATGATCTTTCTCTTCAAAAATCTCAGGAAGATACATTTTTAACCTCCATTTATTACGAATCCAAATTGCTTAAAAAACTCTTTTTGTTGGGGGATGACTTACGGTAAGTACCTGGGCTTACTCCACTCCATTTTTTAAAAGCGCGATGAAATGCACTTGGATCATGGAAGTTCAGCTCATCACTAATACTTTGAATGGAATCATTGGTTTTGCTGAGGCGTTCAATTGCAATATCGCAGCGGATATCATTTTTAAGCTGTTGATAGCTAACACCTTCTTGTTTCAAGCGCCGTTGAATCGTTGCCGTCGACATATTTAATTGTTGTGCGATATCTTTTAATTCAGCCCATAGTGAAGGCGGTTGTAACAGTAGTTGACGACGAATTTGTAAGCTTAAAGAATTTTCATTTTTAAAACGTACGATCAGGTTATAAGGTGTTTGACTCAGAAAATCTTTTAATGCCTGTTTATCTTTCTTAATTTTATGTTTGAGATAATGTGCATCAAATTCGATTTTATTCTGTTCCGCATTGAACTGAATGTCTTCGCAGAAGCGAACACGATAATCTTGTATTTCTACAGGTGGATGGCATCGAAAAGTCATACTTTGAAATGCGATACGTTGATCGCTCAACCAACACATCAAACTGTGCACTAACATTAAAAAAGTTGAATAGGTGAACATACGTTTAGGCTGTTCGTGATCGTGCAAAATCAAATAGGCTTTGTCACCTTGTTGAACAAGTTCACCATGAATATCATCTAAGATTAAACTCAGGAATCTAAGGATTTCTTTTATTGCTTGTTCTAATGTTTCAGCATTGAATGCGAGTTGAGCCAAGAGCTTATAACTGCCACGTCGCATGGGGTGTTGATCCATTCCCAAGAATTCATCATTCATGGTTTCTGCAAGTTCTACCCATAATTGTGCGCATTGAGTTACAGGAACACGCGCTTTGGTCGAGGTTAGCAATTCTGCTGAGATACCTGCACGATTGGCAATACTCACGATATTTAAACCACGACTTGCGGCAACACTTAACGCTTCACGGATTAAAGCATTAGAAATAGTATCTTTGGCCGAATTTATATCTAAAGGTAAGTTTTTGCTCATACAACAATGAAATACAGGAGAAAAAAATAGATTAAATGCTCAAAAGTTGCATTAAATTTGCTACTTTTTGGAATTGTATCGGAAAAAACTTCGCTTTACTCTGACTTATAAAAATTTATATCTTTAATTTGATAGGAAACGTAAATGAAAATTCAAGGAAAACATTTTGTCATTACTGGCGGTGGTTCAGGATTAGGTGCAGCTACAGCAGAATATCTAGTAGAAAAGGGCGCATCGGTAACGTTGGTGGACATGAATGCTGAAGTTGGAGAACAACAAGCTAAAGCACTAGGCGATCAAGCTGAATTCGTAAAATTAGATGTAACGGATGAGCAAGCCGCTGAACAATTTTTTAAAGATGTTGTAGAAAAGCATGGTGCACTACATGGTTTAGTTAATTGTGCGGGCATTGGCCCATCGGCGAAAGTTGTGGGGAAAGAAGGGGTTCACGATCTTGCGATGTTCTCTAAAACTTTACAGATCAATGTGACTGGTACATTCAACATGCTTCGCTTTGCTGCTGACGCAATGAGTAAAAACACTGTAGCTGAAGGTGATGAAGACCGTGGCGTGATTGTGAATACTGCATCTGTAGCTGCTTTTGATGGTCAGATTGGACAGGCAGCATATTCAGCTTCAAAAGGTGCAGTTGTTGCGATGACTTTACCGATTGCAAGAGAATTAGCACGTCATGCGATTCGTATTATGGTGATTGCACCGGGCATCATGGAAACACCAATGTTGAAAGGATTACCGCAAAACGTTCAAGATGCATTAGGGCAAATGGTTCCATATCCTTCTCGTTTAGGTCGCCCTGAAGAGTTTGCTCGTTTGGTTGCACATATTGCCGAAAATTCTTATTTAAATGGTGAAGTGATTCGTTTGGATGGTGCTATTCGCATGGCAGCAAAATGATGATTTCTGTTTAGCCTTACAAACAGATTTTGCTGATAGACCGTTGTAAAAGAAATTTTACAACGGTCTTTAATTTAGGTTCCAGTGCTTAGACTTGCCCATTTGATTATTTCATTTTAATGTTAGGTAAAAGATTTTATGTAGCACAATAAAAATAATCGAGTTTTGGAGCTTATTAATGCAATCTATAAAAACTTTATCAGTCGCATTTACATTACTTTTAACAGGCTGCGTTGGTAATATGAATCCAACGGGTAATATGACTCGGCCAAACTATCCATACTATACGACGCAACAACCGATAGCCGTTAAAAATATACGTGTACCCGCTGGCACGACACTTGTGTATGAGAAATATGCATTTAAAAAGGGTAAGCAAGAGCGTCTATTACCTGAAGATAAGCTCACAGATATAAAATTACCAGAAGGAAAAACAATTGTTTGGGGAGGTGTACCTGTCACTCAAATTTCTCGATTTTTTAATACAGAAATGCGGGGTTACTCAGTATATGCAGATTTCAATCTGCTTGAACTCAAGCAGCGGACGAAGTTTTCGCAGTTGTGGCAAAGTTGCAAGGATGACTTGGGAATTACGGTCAAAGATATCCGAGATTGGTCGTTTAATAAAAATAATATCACTGATGTAGAAAGTTGTAGCGTAAATTATCAACGATATTTCAAAGATGATGCTCAACAAAAGCAGTTTTTAGATACATTGTATTCTGAGTTAATGAAAGTTGATTCGCCATCATAACTGATGGTTTTACTAAGCTATTGCTTGAGATGAAATACTATTTCAGTGTTGGTATATAAAAGGGAAATGGAACAGCATTTCCCTTTTGAATTAGAGCTGAGCTTTTACTTCTTCACCAATCAAATAAAACGTTCCGCCAGCAATGTAATGCAGACTTCTTAAAGACTTATCGGCATCTTCAAAGTGCCAGTGTCCATCATGGAAAACGCGTGAATCTGCCCAAGCTGCAATGACTGAACCAATAAATAGATCATGGTTTTGTTGATTATGCGGTTCAGGGATTACTTTACAGACTAGCCATGCTATGCAGCCATCAACTAATGGAACTTCTAGATCATCTTTATAAAATAGCTCAGTTTTGCAGTCTGCTAACTTATCAGGATGATCAAACTTACTGATAGTGCCCAACTGATGCACCATATCAAGTTGAGCGAAACATGGAACTTGAAGTGCAAAGTATCCACTTTGTTCAACCAACTGGCGAGTTTTGGTACTTTTATCCAATACCACAGTGACCTTCGCGGGTGTTAGCTCTAAAGCACATGCCCAAGCTGCTGCCATAACATCAGTGTCTTGTTCATGTTGAGCTGAAACTAACACCGTAGGACCATGATTTAAAAGACGATAAGCTTTAGGTAACTCAACAGCTAATAGATTTTGAGTGTTCATACACTTTCCGAATATTTCTGAACACAACTATTGTTGCATAAAGATCGTTATGATTTACTCATTTTCCCAACGTTTGTAGGCACGATTAAAACTTGAGGTGGATGAATAACCGAGTTTTTTTGCAACTTCTTCTTTCGTGATTAACGGATTTAATAATAACTTACGCGCTTTTTGTTTACGCACGTCGTCATATAGACTTTGAAAGCTGACCGCTTTCTCTTGTAGCATCCGCTGTAATGTTCTTTTGGTTAAATTCAACTTTTGAGCCACTTGATCAATGCTGAGCAATCCTTCTATTGGATCATCAATCAAGCGCTTAACTCGATAAAGAATATCTTGTGTCGCAACTAACTCATCAAGTTCTTTTTGACAGAGCAATTTAAATTTTTCAGAGGTGAGAGGATCAGACATACTCAAAGGTCGATCTAAAAATTCGGTTGGTGCTATTAAACGAGTATGTGGTTGTTCGTAACGTATTTCTTCAAAAGTAGTATTCAGAATTTTATTAAAACGAGAAAAATAGGGCGGATATTTACATTGTAAATCAATGCTTGGTTTAAAATCAGGAATGAAAAATCTAACTAAGTGAACGAAGCCAGTTAAGAAAAAAATACAACTAAATTCATATGATCGAGTATCTGAAACATCAGTGAAGTTCAATAGAGATGGATCATAAATAATCGTATAGTAGGCTAAATTTTGTTCGATTTTGAAATCAAATTCTACAAACGAACATTGTAAGCTAACGAACTGATTAATCGTTTGAATTGCGTCATAGGCATTTTTGGATATTGCGACAGTAAATCCAAGTAAGCCATGAGAACTGATTTTAATCTGTGTTCCTGCGTAAAATCCAATGCCTTCTTCTTGTGTCAGTTCGATCGTACGCTCAATTACTTTTTTAAAAGAAGCGAGACTAATTTTATAACTTAGATCATTCAGCTTATCAATTTCTACACCAGTTCCCCAAAAGAGGGTTTCAACTGAAATATCCCATTGAGCCACGACCTCACTTAGTAAATGTGCATAAGAGCTACTTATAAAATGATGTTTATGATGCCGAGGAAGACTCATGATAGTAACTAAATTCCATTTTTAAACTGATCCTGCGACTTTGAAAATAATCCAGCAATGTGAATTTGAAAATGTACATTCATCGGAATTTTCGGATTCGAGCATAATTTTGGCGTCTATTGTTATGAATTTGGCGCAGTTTGTTTTAGTCTAAAATTCACGCAATATTTGTAGGGAGTATAATTTTGCAGTTCATTTGTATGTTTGGAATGAATCCGCATACAAATCGCACGGACTATATAGCTGTAATAAAAACGAAAAATGCTAGGAGCAAAACGTGAAGAAAAAATATTTAAGCGCTATGACGTTGATGGCGGGTATGCTGATGAGCAGTGGATCTGTAGTGCATGCAGGTTTATTCGACTTCTTATCACCAAAGGCATCATGGCAAAATTGTAATGTGAACTCATGTTCAGTCGGCGGTAGTACTTATGTTACCTCTAGTTATGCCAAAACAAAGTATCCAATCTTATTAGCACATGGTATGGCAGGTTTCTCTGCTGTTGGGCCTTTACAGTATTGGAATGGTATTACAGAGGACTTGGTTGGTAATGGTGCAAATGTGTTTGTCGCTCAACAAGCATCATTTAACTCATCAGAGGTACGTGGAGAACAATTACTGTTACAAGCAAAACAAGTTCTGGCAATTACAGGCGCTCAAAAGGTCAATTTGATCGGACATAGTCATGGCTCACAATCAGTTCGTTATGTAGCGAGCCTTATGCCAACTAAAGTTGCCTCAGTAACTGCTGTAGGTGGACCAACTAAAGGTTCTGATGTTGCTGATGTGGTTTATTCCATCACTCAATCACCAGTAGGGCCGATAGCAGCACCTGTTGTTGCAGCCGCAGTGGATGCTTTCTTTTCTTTAGTGGGTATTGGGTCTGGTCATTATTATGATCAAGATGCAATCGCAGGACTGAATTCACTTACAACGGCGGGTTCAGCAAATTTCAATAGTCGTTTCCCAGCAGGTGTTCCAACGACTGCTTGTGGTTCGGGTACTGAACTTGTCAATGGTGTTCGCTATTATTCTTGGGGCGGTACAGGGGTGTTAACCAATGTATTAGATCCTCTAGACTATGCTTTAGTCGCAACATCATTACTCATACGTGGTGAGAATGATGGCTTGGTGCCACGTTGTTCAAATCACTTAGGCACGGTCATTCGTGATAATTATAATTTTAACCATTTGGATGAAGTGAATCAGGTGTTAGGCTTGGTTGGTTTCTTACAAAATCCAGTCACACCTTATCGAACTCAAGCAAACCGCTTGAAGAATCAAGGTCTATAACTACTCAAATATAAGGGAGTATGGTTTTACTCCCTTTACCATATAACGGTTCACACAATTAATTATAAATAGAGCAAGGGATTATGAGCGGTAAATTTATAAATCATAAGACAATTATATTTGGTGTTATCACGAGTGTATTGCTCTTGCTACTGCTGATTTACTATGCATTTAAACCAGAAGCTCAAACTCAAAACCAAAATATAAATACGCAGGCAATACAGCCAGAAAACACAGTTTTAGAAAGTGCAACTGTAAACAATAAACAAGGAAAACTGCCAACCCTAGCAGCATCATTACAAGGTACAGAGATTGACTGTGCAATTCAGGTCGATGCAAATGGGAAACTCATTTTAACGGTTGGTATTCGTAGTTGTTTTGATTATTTCTTTTCAAGCTTAGGTGAAAAAACGGAAACAGAGCTTGTTGCAGATATTCGACAATACTTGCTCGCAACTTTGCCAGAGTCCGCTTCAAACTATGCAATTTATTTACTTGATCAATATGTTGCTTATATGCATGCACTACAAAATTTAAAACCGAATGCAGGCTTTAAATCTAATAATGTTGATGCTTTGCAAAAAGTCGTAGATCAAATGGCAAAAGTACAACAACAGTTTTTTAATACTGCTGAAATTAATGCTTTGTTTGGTAATGAGAGAAATCTAAATCAATTTAATCTTGAGCAAATGCGTATCCATGCCAATAAAAATCTAACGACACAAGAAAAGGCTACAGAGCTCGCGAAGTTGATTGATGAATTACCTCCAGCGTTGGCCGACGGAGTACGGGTTTCGATGCAATTCGCTGAATTGCAGCAACTTACGAAAGAAATCCAAGCAAAAGGCGGATCAGCTCAAGATTTAAGAAGTATGAGGGAAAGTTTACTTGGGCCTGAAGCTGCTGATCGTTTGGAAAAAGTTGATCAAGAAGAAGCAGTGTGGCAAACGCAAGTTAATCAGTATTTGTCTGCTCGGGATCAAATTTTAAAAAGTGATGCAAATGATGCCAGTAAACAACAATCTATTGCCGAATTACGTAATAGTTCATTTGGGACGAAAGAGGATTTATTAAGAGCTCAATCCTATGAAGTGATGCATGATCAAAAAAGTAAAGGATCATAATCAATCATTATTTCTAGCTGTAAGTGCTCTCCATTATATTTCCCTGAAATGAGTTGTAGAAATGGAGGGTAACTCACTTCAATAAAAAATATGAATTTGCTGTTTATTCGTATTTTATGCAATTTAACTTTCATAAAAATGCGCTGACACTTAGAATCTAATCTGTTCGGAACAGGCTAGAGAATTGTTGTGTCAAACCATTTAGAAAACGAATTTGAGCTAAGTAATGATGAAATGCATCTTTATAGTCGTCAGATTTTCTTAGATGGTTGGGACATTGAAGCACAAGAAAAACTCAAACTCGCGAATGTTTTGATTATCGGTGCAGGTGGCATAGGTTGTACAAGTGCTGAGCTGTTGGCACGAGCAGGTGTGGGTAAAATTACGATTGTTGATGCTGATACCATCGAGATGAGTAATCTTCAGCGACAGATTGCATTTACATTGAATGATCTAGGTCGTTACAAAGCAGAGATTTTGGCCAAGCATCTACAAACAATTAATCCGCATATACAAGTGAACTATCAAAATATACGTTTTGACCCAACGAATGCTGATGATTTAGTACAGCATCAAGATGTAGTTTTAGATGGTTGCGATAATTTTAGTACGCGTTACTTGGTCAATTCGATTTGTCGAAAATATCAAATCCCATTAATTAGTGCTTCAGCGATTGGTTTCGAAGGGCAGTTATTTATGGTTGATGCTGAGACCGCATGCTATGAGTGTCTATTTCCTAAAGAAAATCATGCAAATGAAGGGTTGCGCTGCGCAGAATCAGGTGTACTAGCTACCACCCCTGTCATTATGGCGTCATTACAAGCACATCACACTTTGTTGTTCTTAGGGCGTGGATTAACGCCACTTAAACAGAAACTCTTGCTTTGGAATGGTTTAAATCTTTCACAGCGTATTTTGCAATTTGAAAAAGATGCAAATTGTCCAGTTTGTCAGGCAACTTAATCGGTAAACGCCGTGAAATTTGATAAACTAAAACCATCTATGAGGCAATGAAAGATTATGAAAAGAAATATTTTATTCGATGGATTGCGTTCTGTTGCACGTATCGGTGAAACAGTGATGGTTGCAGCACAGGCAGGTGTAAAATACGCAACTGAAAAACCAAGTAACGCAAAACTTATGCGTGAGACTTTTGAATCATTGGGTTCTACTTATATTAAACTTGGTCAATTCATCGCAAGTACACCATCTTTATTCCCTCGTGAATATGTTGAAGAGTTCCAAGGCTGTTTAGATCAAACACCAACTTTGCCTTTTAGTTATATTCAACAAGTTTTAGCTGAAGAATTTGAAGGTAAGAATCTAAATGAAATCTTTAGCTTTATTGATGAAAAGCCTTTAGCATCAGCATCAATCGCACAAGTACATGCGGCTCGATTAGTTACAGGTGAAGATGTTGTATTAAAAGTACAAAAACCTGGTGTGGAAACGATTCTATATACAGATTTAAATGTAGTTCATTGGGCAACAAAACTCCTTGAAAAGGCAGTTCCTAAAATCAAATTTGCCTCTTTGTCTGAAATCGTTGATGAAATCAAAACACGGATGGTACGAGAAGTAGATTTTATCGAAGAAGCACAAAATCTCGATGATTTCGTACAGTACCTAAATGTTTCTGGTAATCAAGCTGCAACTGCACCAAAGGTTTATCATCAATTCTCTACACGCCGTGTTTTAACGATGCAACGTTTGTACGGTGTGTCTTTAACTGATTTTGATGTTGTAAAAAAATATGCAAAAGACCCAACACAAGTATTGATTACAGCCATGAATACATGGTTTGGTAGTTTAATGTTATGTAAGAGTTTCCATGCAGATTTACATGCAGGAAATCTAATGTTGCTTGAAGATGGTCGTATCGGTTTTATTGATTTCGGTATTGTTGGTCAATTAAAACCAGAAGTTTGGACTGCATGTATGGCATTCATGGATGCTTTGCAGCATACCAATTACACGGCTATGGCTGAAAACATGCTTAAAATGGGGATGACGCATCAGAAAATTGATACCCAAGTTTTAGCTGATGATCTCGAGCGTTTATTTAGTGGTGTACTTTTAGCCGATCCTCAAGAGATTCTGACTTCAAATCCAGCTGATCTCAATGACATTATGATGGACATGATTGGGGTTGGTGAACGTCACGGCATCAAATTCCCGCGAGACTTTGCGCTATTATTCAAGCAAATGTTATATTTTGATCGTTTCATGCGTGTTCTCGCACCTTATACCGATATTTATGCTGACCAACGTTTGAAAATGGTTCACAATATCGAACCTGCTTCATTCTTGAAGCACTAAAAATTCTTTTAAATCCCCCTTGTTTCAAGGGGGAAATTTTATGTGATGTTGAGTTAATGGACGCCATTATTATAGAAGGGCTAAAAGTTGATACGGTTGTTGGTTGTTTTACTTGGGAACGCCAAATCATTCAGCCTTTGATGTTAGATTTAACGATTTATAATGATTTAGATCAGGCTGCTCAGTCTGATGAGTTAGACGATACGCTGAATTATGCTCAAATTTGTGAGCTAGCTGCACAAGTGATCCAACAAGCAAAACCTAAGTTAATTGAGCATGCTGCTCAATTGGTTCTTGAAAGTTTATTTACGACTTTTTCTTCGATTGAATCTATTATTATCACTATTCGTAAACCTGCAATTATTGCTCAAGCAACTGCAGTAGGAATTCGCCTTGAACGCAACAGAAACGATTTTTGCGCTCGCACTGGCGAGTAATGTCCAACAACAACATCATTTCAGTTTTGCTTATGCTCAAATTAAGCAATTGGGTGATGTGAAATTTTCTTCTATTTATCAGATTCCATGTCGTGATGGTGTAGGTACTGATTATTGGAACTCCGCTTGTTTATTAACAAGTACCTTGTCTGTTGAGGACATGATTGAGGCATTAAAAAAATTAGAATTAGAATCTGGGCGTATTCGGCCATCGCATCATATTAGCTTAGACATCGATGTTATTGCATGGGGCAAAGATTTGAACCATATGCAATTTAATTCAAAGAAGCTACCATTAGCAGTAGATGTGAAAATTCCTTTAGTTGAATTATGGCAAGATGATGCGCTGAAATATAATGCAGAACTGCAATATCCTGTCATTACAATGTAATTTTTATTGTTTGTAACACCATAATAATAGGAATAATTTTATGAAAATTATTTTTCAAATTTCATTTTTAAGTCTTTTACTGTCTGGTTGTGCAGCTATGAGTGTTGATCAATGTAAAACGGCAAACTGGGCAAGTGTTGGTGAAAAAGACGGTTCTGCAGGACGAGAGTCAAGATTAGATAAATACTATTCATCGTGTCAGAAAGCGAATATTGTTCCGAATCAAGCGCTTTATGAAAAAGGTTATAAGCAGGGGTTAAGTTATTATTGTCGTCCTGAATCAATCTTCTATGAAGCAATAGAAGGACGCGGGAATTATCAAGTTTGTCCAATTGAAAAGCGTGATGCGTTACGTTCATATTACCAAGTTGCTAATGAATACTACCAAGCAAATTCTGAATTTGATCGCTCACAAAATGATTTCAGTTATTATTTGAGAGAATTAGAACGTAAAGATTTATCATCAAAGCTTAGAGATGACTATAAAAAGCGTTTATACGATTTACGCTCAAATAGCAGTAGAGTTCAATATCGTTATCAAGATGCTGTAAGGAACCTTGAACGATTTAAAGCAGAACATGGATTGAATTAATCTAATCCTAAAACCTATGGTGCTGCCATAGGTTTTTTTATAAATAGAACAATTGAAACACATACTCAAAGCTTAAGCAGTGTTTGAATATTCACATGAATTATTTAAAAGGAACGGCATGAAAATTAAATATCTGATATTGGGCTTACTTGCGTGTAGCGCAATGAACTCGGCGTATGCGATTGATCCCAAATACAGAGAATTACTAATCCAATCAGGTTGTACACAAGTGAGTGAAATGCAAGGTTGTGATATTTATAAAAGCAAAGGAGAAAATGCAACGTCGGGTTTCGTCACACCACAACCTCAACAAATGATATCAAATCAAAGCATTCATCAAAAAGATTGGGTTGCTCAAAAAGCTGATGGTTCAAAATTAGCAACCATCAAAATTGATGATGCAAAACGTGTATGGGTGAATAGCAAACGAGTGTTCTTTGTTAAAAAGGGCAAGGATCAGTTACAGTTCAAAAAAGATAAAATAACCTATGTGATTTTTACTGAGCAAAATAGATATTCGCAAAGTTATTGGCATAATCAAAAAGCAAACATGCATGGTAAGATTATTGTTAAATGATCTGTGATTGATTATAAAAAAGGGCGTTGTGTTGAAACGCCCTTTATCTTTTATAAATAGTAACTGGTTTTAGTCATGAGTTTAGAAATGGCTGTCATGGTGATACGAACAGGTACAGGTAAATCAACACCACCCGCATTGAGTGCTGTATCTCGATGATGAAGCTCATCTTCATTCATTTGTACTAAGATTTTACGTGAACGCTCATCATGTTCGGGTAATTGTTGAATATGATCTTGTAAATGTTGGCTGACTTGACGCTCTGTTTCTGCAACAAAACCTAAGCTATATTTATCGCCAGCAATTCCTGCAATTGCACCCATGCCATAAGACAATCCATACCAAATCGGGTTAAGTAGGCTGGTGTGACTGTCTAACTCTTTTAAACGATCTTCACACCAAGCAAGATGGTCTTGTTCTTCGATGGCTGCTTGTTGCATTTCTTCACGAACATGAGGGAGTTTTGCTGTCAATGCTTGTCCGTGATAAAGCGCTTGAGCACAGACTTCGCCACTATGATTAACACGCATTAAACCTGCAACATGACGAGCATCACTAACACACAGTTGTGATGGTTCATGATCTGCTGGATTACCGCGTTGAGCACTCGTTGCACCAGGAACTAAGCTGCGTAATGCTTGGTCAAATGAGTTAATCAGCTTATCTAGACCTGTATACTGACGCATAAGTTAATCCTCTAAAGTGTTTGGAACATTTGCAATAAGTGGTTTTAGCCGTTTCAACAACCAAATGGAAAAAAATGCACTTAAAACAGCTGTAATAATAAATAAGATTTTAATATCAATTTTTAAAATGCTTAAGACTAAAATTGAGAAAATTGCAGATGAAACCATAAATACAGCATTTAAAATATTATTCGCGGCCACAACACGCGCACGATGAGAGCGCGGAGAATAAGCCTGCATCATGGCGTACAGTGGCACGATATAGAAACCACCACTAATACCCAGTAGAGTGACTGCTAACATTACGTGATAATAGACTAAACCTTGAGTAAAAATGTCGCCAAGATTGAGAAGCTCACCCGTGCGTTCAGGAACAAAAGCAAGGCTTGCAGCTAAATAAAGTGCAAATACAGTCAGACCAACAGCACCGTAGGGCACCATCTTGATATTGATATCACTACCGCCAATCTTTCTGCATAGTAGTGAGCCAACACCAATTCCTACAGAGAAAAAGGTCAGTAATAAGCTCACCACATTTTCAGAAGCATGTAAGTTTTGCTGAGTGAGTTGAGGAATTTGGGTGAGGTACGTAGCGCCATAAAACCAATACCAAGAATTACCCAGCAAAATAATAAAAACAACAGGAATGCCCTTGACGTACTTTAATGTCTGAAAGCTAGTACGGACAAAGTTCCAATCAATCTTTAAGTCTGGTTCAGCAACTTTTTGAGGTAAAATAAATCGGCTACATAAATAGCCTAAGCAGGCAATTGTGACAACTGTGACGCTAATCCACAATAAGTTTCCTTCAGACGAGGCGATGACAGCGCCACCTAAAATCATACCGAGTAAAATTGCAATAGAAGTTCCCGACTGAAATAATGCATTACCAGACATTAATTCCTGAGGCTTTAAAATTTCAGGCAAGATGGCGTACTTAATTGGACCAAAGCAGGTTGAATGTGTACCCATAAGAAATAAAGCAAACAATAACAGCCACAAATTACCAAGTAAAAAGCCTGCTGTTCCGATGAGCATGATGACAATTTCTAATATTTTAATAAATCGAATAAGCTGAGATCTTTCATATTTATCAGCGATTTGACCTGCCGTTGCTGAAAAGAAAAAGTAAGGTAGAATAAAAAGAAGTGCAGCAAGATTATTTAAAGTACTAATGGGTGCGCTTTGTTGCTGAATCCAACCATAGGTAATGACTAAGAGTAAAGCTTGTTTATAAACGTTGTCATTCAGTGCCCCAAAAAATTGTGTGAAAAACATCGGAACAAACCGACGTGATGTCATTAAGTGGTCATCTTGTTTCATCGTGTGTTCACTTCATTGTGTTTTATAAAAAAATGTGACTTACTGTAAAAATACTACAAAATGCATGTATGATACTTTCAATGTTTGATTGGATGAAAATCAACGATTTGAAGAACTTTTCACCCATCAAAAAAAGATAAATTAAAAATAAGTTTAGAGTTTCACATGCCATCTAAAGCTAAGTTTAAACAGTCAACACTGGTTCATTCTATGCATTTAATATTTAAAATGCAGGGCTTTCCTAAACTTATTTGTAGTAGTTTTTTAATTAGTTCTTGTATATCAGTTGCTTGTGCTCAAGATCAGGTTTCTGATCTGTCGAAAAATGAAACAATTGAACAACCTACAACAACAGTTGATTCAGACACTGTACAAGAAACAACGACGTTTAATACTCAATTGGTCAATGCTTTACCAAGTTCGAATATCAATGTGCAAGATAGTTTGGACGCGTTAAAACAGCAAGAACAATCCGTAAATCAAATTAACGAATTGAAACCAATTCAGTTAGACGACAACTTAGAAGATTTACCAACGGTCACTGTTGATCAAAACATGGCAGACGAAATTTTTCGTGTTGCTGAAGAAGCAAAAAATGATGCGAAAAATTATCGTGATAATCCAACTGAAACGTCCGATGTATTGGTGAATGATGCTTCGCAGGCGGAATTGACAGAGATTACTAAAGCACCTGTGAATATTGATCAATTGATGCAGGAAATCCAAACAGACAGCAAGATTGTTGTTGAAGCAAATGAATCAGGGCGAACACTACCTGAACTGCAAGTCGATGATGATAAGAAAGATGAAAAAGTTGGCTTCTTTAAAAGAATTTGGAATCGTTTACATCCCGATAATCTACTCAATGCTGAGAAAATTCCCCGTATTTCAGCAGATGTTTCAGGTGCTCCTGATGTGTTGGCAACAAATATTAAAGCAAAACTTTCTACTTTTACCCAAGAGTCGTTTGAAGATTTCAACGTTGCATTACCACAGTTAAGATCACTTACAAATCAAGCAGCGCAAGCGGTAGGGTATTACAATGCTGAATTTAAATTTGAAAAAATGAGTGATAGCAAGGTTAAAGTCAATGTTACGCCAAATGAGCCAGTTAAAATCAAAGAGCAAAATATTGAGTTTTCTGGAGCAGGTGAGAATTTACCACAACTGCAAATTCTCCGATTGATTCCTGAGCAAGATGAAGGCGATATCTTTAACCACGGTAAATATGAAGAGACTAAAACCAAAATTGTCAGTGCCGCAACAGATAATGGTTTCTTTGATGCGTATTGGCGATTACACGATGTAAAAATTACTCAACCAGACAAGACAGCGGAAATTAACCTGAAATATGAGACAGGCGACCGCTATAAGCTTAAAAAAGTTGAATATCGGATGAGTGATCCGAGTAAGCCATTACCTCTAACACAAAAAGTTTTAGATAGCTTAGCTCCTTGGAAAGAAGATGATGACTATGCTTTCTGGCGTGTTAATGCACTGGCAAATAACCTTACCAATACCCGTTATTTTAACTACACCTTGGTCGATACGATCAAGCCAGACCCGATTCAACCTCCTCTAGAGTTAGCACCTGATTTACAGGCATTGGTTGATCAACAAAATATTCAACAATCACAGCTGATGAGTAGCCAACAGAAAGCTGATTTGGCTCGGCAAAAAGTCGTTTCTGCTGAAGAGGTGACTCAAGATGTTGTGGATGAATCACAGTTCTCTGGTGGCGAGTCACAACAATACGCAATCGCACGTGCAATGCCACTCTCTCATGATCACGATGATGAGGAAGAGGAAAGACAAAAACTAGAAGAACAAACGCGAATCGAGAAAAAAATTCCTGTTGTTGTGACATTGAACGCAGACCGTTTAAATAGTTTAGAAACTGGTCTTGGTTATGGTACGGATACAGGAGCACGTATTCGTAGCCAATATCGACGTGCGATTGTAAACAAGTATGGACATGCATTTGATGCCAACATCGAGGTTTCACAAATTCGTCAGTCAATTGATGGTCGTTATAGCATTCCTTACAAACATCCATTGAATGATTACTTTAACCTTGTTGGTGGTTATGAGCGTGAAGAGCGTGATGATATTGGTCCAGATGTAAATCTGCTTGTTGAATCTGCGGTATTGGGTGGTGAACGTGTCATTAAAAACCCACTCGGTGATTGGCAACATACGATGGGTGTTCGTTATCGTTTAGATAGACTCACGAAAAAAGGTGATGTTGATGTAAATGAGTTACCTGATGCATTTAAAGTATCAGGAATGGATTCAGAACAAGAATCTCTATTGTTTGGTTATGAAGCATCTAAAACCAATGCCAACTCACGTTTAAATCCAACCAAAGGCTTTAAACAAACCTACAAAGTTGAACTGGGAACTGAATCATTACTTTCTGACGCAAACATGGCGATCTTAACTGCTGGTTGGAGATTTATTTATTCACTAGGTGAAAACGATGACCATCAGTTTGTTGGTCGTGGTGATGCAAGTTATATTTTCACTGATGACTTTAATAAAGTACCTTATAACTTGCGTTTCTTCACAGGTGGGGATCAGTCATTACGTGGATTTGACTACAAGAGTTTATCGCCAGAAGAAGATGGTTATAAGATTGGTGGTCAGGCGTTAGGGGTTGGTTCCTTAGAATATAACTATCAGTTTAAAGATGGCTGGCGAGCAGCAATTTTTTCTGATTTTGGTAATGCTTACGATAAAGATTTTAACAATCCGACAGAATATAGTATTGGTGTTGGTATTCGTTGGAGATCGCCAATTGGCCCAATTCGATTAGATGTTGCATCAGGTATTTCAAATGATAACAATCCTATTCGATTGCATTTCTTTATTGGCCCACAGCTTTAATAAACTTTAAAAAATCCTTTAAAAGGTCAAACAATTTTCAGGTTGATTATGACGGAAGTAGAACAGCAATTAACGCCTCCAACTGGACCTAAATCAGAACGGCATATTTTCCGTAGTATTGTGCTGATTATATTTATCACGCTTTTACTATTGGTAAGTTCAGTGCTAGTAATGATGTCTACAGATAAAGGTAGCCGCTTTCTGCTAGATCGTGTACTTCAGACTCAACAAATTATTAAGTATGAATACGAAGGTGGGAATTTACTTTCAGGTATTATTTTAAAAAATGTACTTGTACAACTGAAAGCAGTAAATGTCTCAATAGATCGTGCAGATGTATCACTGGGTTGGCGTGCGATTTTAAATAAAGAAATACACTTGAGTCATGCCGATATCAAGAATCTGGTCATTATTAATAAAAACCCACCATCAGGTAAGCCGTTTGCTTTTGATGCAATTAAATTACCTTTTGTTCTGCGCGTAGATGAAGCGACCTTAGATCGTTTAGAAATCAAAACAACAACATCAACTGTTGATTTTAATGATATTTATTTAAAAGATGCATTATGGTCAGGTACAAAGCTGAATTTTGAAGATTCACGTATGGATATGGGCTACTTAGCCCTACAAAATGCCACAGGTGAAATGGACTTTAGTGGTAAATATCCACTGAATGCCAAAGCTGATGTGATCATTCCTGCACTCAATAGTCTAGATATTAAAACCATTAAGCTTGTTGCGACGGGTACATTGGATACCTTAAAGGCAGGCATTGCAACACAAACGCCTGATATGTTGACAGGTTGGGTCGTGGTTCATCCTGTACGTGATCATGTTCCCATGAATGGCGAACTATTATTTAAAAACTACCATGTGCCATTACTGAAAGAGCAAAAGCTATTTGCTAAAGATGGTGTTGCACGTTTTCGTGGTGATATTCAGAAATTAGTCATTAATTTAGATACTGATCTAAAGGGCGAACAAATTCCAGAAGGCAAATACAATGCGCTTATGGATACAGACCTAAAAAATCAACTGAATATACGAGATTTTAATGGGCAACTCATGGATGGATCTGTTGCCTTAAATGGTTTGGTCAATTGGCATGAGCATGTTTCTTGGGATATTAAAGGTCGGTTAAGTCATTTGAATCCAAAAAATGAAACCGTACCCCAAGTTGCTCAAGACTTTTTACCACCGAATTTAGATGCGAATATTAGTTCATCGGGAACAATGGAAAAAGGTTTGGCATTAGTTGCTGAATTGGCTTTTGATAAATATGAAACATGGAATGTAAAGCTTAACCAAGCTGAAGCGAAGGACAAAAAGCCTCAACCGATGCTATTAGATGTTTCTTGGAAAAATATCGACCGTGCTGTTCCCTATATTGGTTGGTTAAGCAGTGATGAAGGTCAAACCAATATTGCCTTGAAAGAGGGTCAACAAGATATTTATCTATCGACAACTGTACGCCCGCATGAGCAAACAATATTACCAACAGGTAAGTACAATGCACGTCTTGATGTAAAAGGCAGTCTGTTAGATGTTGAAAACTTTAGTTATCAAGCTGCAAAAGGTAGCTTAGTTGGTCAAGCAAAAGTAAAACTCCCATCTGAAAAGCAACAACTTTCATGGCAAGCTCAACTCAAAGCAGAAGACTTTAATCCACAAACAGTTTCGGCTTCAGCACCCGTTAATTTGCTAAACGGTGAAATTAAAGCGACAGGATTTGCCAAGCCAAATCAACAAATTATTCAGTTAGAGCAGATTGATTTAAAAGGTCAGCTTGCTCAAGCGGGTAGTAATGAAACAATTGCTTTAAAAGGTAAAAGTACAGCCGCACTCATTTTCCACGATCAAAAAGCAGGTGGTGGCTTTAAAAGCTTTGCTGTGAACTATGACGGTTCATTGAATGCTTTAAATCAGGGGAATGGTTTATTAAAAATCGATATAGCTGGAACACCAGAATTTATTAAAGTGAATGAACTCAAACATGATGGCGTAGCAGGTAAACTGTTTGCTACAGGTTCAGTAAATCTAAAAGATAAATTAGGCTGGGATATTGATGCTTCATTAGTACGATTTAAACCACAGTACTTTGTTTCTAGTGTCAAAGGTGAAATTTCGGGTCATGTAAAATCACAAGGCGTTTGGTCTGATCAATTGAAACGTATTGATATTCGTCAGTTAAATGCAGCAGGTTTTATTAATAACAAACCTGTACGTGGTCGTGGAAATCTTACGTTATTACTTGATTCAAACCAAAAAGGCTTCTTGCCGCAACAGTTTGAAGCAAATGATCTGTTCCTTGCGTATGCTCAAAATCAATTGCAAGCAACAGGCAATGCTCAAAGCTTAAAAATTAAATTAAATTCACCTGCACTGTATGAGCTATATCCAGGTTTACAAGGCCGTGCATACGGTAGTTTAAATATCCAATCGCAACCGCGTTTGAAAGCTATAGCAAATATTGCAGTTGATGATTTTGCATTCAATGATTTGGTGAGTACTAAGTCTTTGCGCATCCAAGGTGAATTACCGACATCTGAAACAACGCCTACTTTATTGACTGCAAAAATTGATAATTTACGTAGTGGAAATAAAGAAATTGAAAATGCAGTTGTCAGTCTTGCTGGAACTCGAAAAGCACATCTATTAAAAGTTGAAAGTAAAAATCGCCAGTCAAATTTCTATGTTCAACTTGCTGGTGGTTTTAATGCAAATAATGATTGGTTAGGGCAATTGCAAAAAGGCAACTTTAGCTCACGTCGTGTCAACTTAGTGCAAAGTCAAAATGTGCCAATCATTTATACAACTTCATTGTCTGAACTATATATTGGTCAGCATTGTTGGCAGAGTTCAAATAGTCAGTTGTGTTTAGATCAGGCAGCACGATTAAGTAAAGCCAAAGGCCATTTCTCTGTTGTCACGAAAAATCTTGAACTCAATGACTTNNNNATCTTGAACTCAATGACTTTGCAGCTTTTATGCCTGAAGGCTTAGCCGTTACTGGCCAGTTAAATGGTTATGCACGTGGCTCATGGGTAAATGGTAGTCGACCAAAACTTGATGCTAGTCTGGTCACACGTAAAGGTGAGATTGGTTTAGCTGCGGCTGATCCACAAGATATTGCAACGACAGTAACATATGACGAGTTAAGTCTGATTGCGAAAAGTGTGAATGATGGTTTGTTGTTCCGTGTTGATATGAAAACACCTGATATTGGCACAGGTTATGCCAATGTGATTATCAATCCATATCAAAATAACATGCCGATGCGAGGTGAAGTTGCATTTGATGATGTTCAACTAAAAGTATTCAAACCGTTCATTAAAGATGTTCGTTCAATGTCAGGTACATTGGCACTCGCTGGTAAGGTCAATGGAACACTGACTCAACCTCAGATTACGGGTGAGATGCGATTAAAAAATGGTGCGATCAGTATGATTTCGTTACCTGTGAATCTTAGCAATATTCAGCTTTATTCATCGATTCGCCAAGACTCAGCAAGTATTGATGGTGCATTTAACAGTGGTCGTGGTGTAGGGCGTCTCAAAGGTAGCTTTGATTGGAAAAATGATCCGCATTTAGCCTTAACATTAAAAGGTGACAATTTACTAGTGCGACAAGCACCGATGATCACTGCAATTGTGCAACCTGATTTAAGTTTGGATGTTTATCCATTCCAACAAAAATTAAGTTTGAAAGGTTCAATTGATGTGCCGCGTGCTCGTATCTCGATGCCAGAAAGTTCTGCAACTGTAGTTAATGTTTCACCAGATGTTCGTGTCGTCCAGCAAGGTCAAGATTTATTAGCAACTTTGAAAGCAGCTAAACCTTGGGAAATCCGTGCAGATATGACAGTAACTTTAGGAAATCAAGTCATCTTCCAAGGCTTTGAAAGTAATATTCCTTTAGTCGGTCGTCTACATTTATCTCAACGTGGTTTAGAAACTGCAATGCGTGCCAATGGTGCAATTGGTGTAAGTCAAAAAGTTAAAATTGAAGCTTATGGTCAAAGCTTAGATCTTAATCGAGCAATCGCGCGTTTTAATGGGCCATTAGCAAACCCAACTCTTGATATTGATGCAAATAAACCTGTCCAAGGCAGCATGGTAGGCGTGCGTGTGACTGGTACAGCAACCGTTCCGAATGTACAGGTTTATAACGATGCTGGCTTATCTGAACAAGAAGCACTAAATGCATTGTTAACTGGTCGAATCAATGAGGGTAATACAGGCTTGAGTAATACCGAAGGCTTTAAGTCGGATGTAAATAACACCATTGCCGCTGCGGGTATTAGTATGGGGCTTGGTGGAACACGAGCGTTAACCAATCAAATTGGACGTACTTTTGGATTGAGTGGTTTAGCGCTTGATGCACAAGGAACAGGTGATGATACACAAGTGAGTTTAACGGGATATATCACACCTGATCTATTCATTCGTTATGGCATTGGCGTATTCACGCCTGTGAATAAACTTACATTGCGTTATCAAATGAATAGACGATTATATTTGGAAGCAAGCCAGTCTTTAGAAAGGGCGATTGATATATTCTATAATTGGCGTTTCTAATCCATTTCAGTCAAACCTGCTTTATTTCGATAAAGCAGGTTTTTTGTTTGTGGTTATTTTTGCAAATAAATGTGATACAATTAATATAAGTGGTTGAAAATTAAAGAATAAATGACATTTTTTGGAGAAATGAGATGAAATCTGTCACTTTTAGTCAGGTTTTGGCAACTGTAAGTATTTGTATGCTGAGTAGTTTATTTCATGTGAATGCGAAAGAATATTACAAGTGGGTTGATGCACATGGTGTAACAACATACTCAGCAACGCCGCCGCCAGCTAAAAAACAAGAACCTCAACTTGATCCTACACAGAAAAAAATAAATGCTGTAGCACCGCCGCCGATTGCTGTAATTCCACCTCAATCCAATAATGAGATTAAAACCAACTCAACTGCAGTGAAATCAACAGTAAATGCTCCAGCAAAAAATACCACTGTGAGTACAAAAATAGAGGTGAATATTCCACTAAAAAGCTGTAATGGGGTGAGATGTTGGGATACGAAAGGTAAGAACTATAACTTAGTTCAGGGTAATACTTATTTGTCCTCGACGGGTGGTAAATGCGAAAAAACAGGCAACAACATGCATTGTAGTAAATAATTTGTATGCTTTTATTAATGGAAGCCGTGTTTTAAAAACATCTTTTTTGCAAAATGACTGAGTTTCAGTATGATGTGTGCATTCGATTAGCCGCAGTATGATGATGAAAAAAGTTCTATTGATTGCATTGGGTTTAGCTTTGGTTGGTTGTGCTGAAAAAAAGCCGTTAACACCTGAAGAAAAATGGCATGGCTATTGCGTCAGTGTGGGGAATGCAGCACGTTCGATTACTTTAGATCGCCAAAATGGAATTGAACAGAAACAAGCAACAGAACATGCGGGTAAAATCGAAGATGAAACGACACGTAAATTCATTTTTGAAATTATTGAAAATGTGTATGCAATTCCAGCAGATCAATTGAAATCTGATCCAGAAGCATTACGTGAAAAGTTAAAGCAAGAATACACTGATAAATGTTTGGCAACACCACATGATAAATTGCCAAACTATAAATTATTCTAATGTTAAAATGAAAAGACAACGTTGTTGTCTTTTTTTATGCATTTAATTCATTGTTTTATTGGACTTTAAGCTACTACCAAAGCGGTATTTAAAACAGATGAACATTTCGCTATAAAATAATGGGCATCACGTAGAAATACGGTAGTTGCATTAACTTTTAACGCGAAGTCTAGTAAAATTTTGCTGTCCATATTACTTGTAAAGCTTGTATAAAGCTGGAGCTTACAAGTAATTTTTTAAAGAAGAGGAATAACACCGTGCTAGAAGCTTACCGCCAACACGTTGCAGAACGTGCCGCACTCGGAGTCCCACCGAAGCCGCTTGATGACGCTCAAACTGCTGAATTAGTAGCATTATTAAAAAATCCACCAGCAGGCGAAGAAGCATATTTAGTTGATTTGCTTGAAAACCGTGTTCCAGCAGGTGTTGACCAAGCTGCTTATGTAAAAGCTGCTTTCTTAGCTGCGATTGCAAAAGGCGAAGCAACTTCTCCACTTGTTACTAAAGAGCGTGCTGTTTACTTACTCGGTACTATGCTTGGTGGTTACAACGTAGCACCACTTGTTGAACTTCTTGACAATGCTGAACTTGCAGAATTAGCTGCTGAAGCATTGAAAAAGACTTTACTTGTATTTGATGCGTTCCATGACGTTGCTGATAAAGCAAAAGCGGGCAATGCAAATGCAAAAGCAGTTTTACAATCTTGGGCTGATGCTGAGTGGTTCACTAGCCGTCCTGACGTAGCTGAAGAAATCAAAATCACTGTGTTCAAAGTAACTGGTGAGACAAACACGGATGACTTATCTCCAGCGCAAGACGCTTGGAGCCGTCCAGACATCCCATTGCACGCAACTGCAATGTTGAAAAACGAACGTGATGGTATCAACCCTGAAAAACCAGGTGAAGTTGGTCCTACAACTCAAATCAACGATTTGATCGCGAAAGGCAACCAAGTTGCTTACGTAGGTGACGTTGTTGGTACAGGTTCAAGCCGTAAATCAGCGACTAACTCTGTACTTTGGTTCTTCGGTGACGAACTTCCACACATTCCGAACAAAAAAGATGGCGGTGTGTGCTTAGGTGGTAAAATTGCTCCGATCTTCTTCAACACAATGGAAGATGCTGGTGCGTTACCTGTAGAAATCGATGTTTCTGACATGAACATGGGTGACGAAGTTACACTCAAGATCAATAAAGAAGCAGCGACAGTTACTGCATTCAAAAACGGCACTCAAATCGCTGAATCAGAACTTAAAACACCTGTACTTTTAGATGAAGTACGTGCTGGTGGTCGTATTAACTTGATCATTGGTCGTGGTTTAACAGCTAAAGCACGTGAAGAGTTAGGTCTTCCTGCTTCTGACTTGTTCCGTCAACCAAAACAACCTGCTGACACTGGCAAAGGCTTCACTCAAGCTCAGAAGATGGTAGGTCGTGCATGTGGTCTTGCTGAAGGTCAAGGTATCCGTCCGGGTACTTACTGTGAACCTAAGATGACAACTGTTGGTTCTCAAGATACAACTGGTCCTATGACTCGTGATGAGTTAAAAGATTTAGCTTGCTTGGGCTTCTCAGCTGACTTAGTGATGCAGTCTTTCTGTCACACTGCTGCGTATCCAAAACCAGTAGACGTAACAACTCACCACACATTACCTGACTTCATCATGAACCGTGGTGGTGTATCTTTACGTCCAGGTGACGGTATTATCCACTCTTGGTTAAACCGTATGTTACTTCCAGATACAGTAGGTACTGGTGGTGACTCACATACTCGTTTCCCAATCGGTATTTCATTCCCAGCGGGTTCTGGTCTTGTAGCGTTTGCTGCTGCAACTGGCGTTATGCCACTTGATATGCCTGAATCTGTACTTGTTAAGTTCAAAGGTAAAATGCAGCCTGGTATCACTTTACGTGACCTTGTACATGCAATTCCTTACTACGCGATTCAAGCAGGTGACTTAACTGTAGAGAAGAAAGGTAAGAAAAACATCTTCTCTGGTCGTATCCTTGAGATCGACTTGTCAGAAATGGAAAATGACTTAACAGTTGAGCAAGCATTCGAGCTTTCTGATGCATCTGCTGAACGTTCGGCTGCTGGTTGTTCAATCACACTTTCTGAAGGCAAAGTTGCTGAATACCTACGTTCTAACATCACAATGTTGAAGTGGATGATCGCTGAAGGTTATGGCGATGCACGTACACTTGCACGTCGTGCTGAAAACATGCAGAAGTGGTTAGACAACCCAAGCTTGTTAAAAGCTGATGCTGATGCGGAATACTTAAAAGTTTACGAAATCGATCTTGCTGACATCAAAGAACCAATTCTTTGCTGCCCGAACGATCCAGATGATGCAAAACTTCTTTCTGACGTTCAAGGCGACAAAATTGATGAAGTATTCATCGGTTCTTGTATGACGAACATTGGTCACTTCCGTGCGGCTGGTCAATTGTTAGATAAAGTTCCAAGTGGTTCATTATCTACTCGTTTATGGTTGGCTCCACCAACTCGTATGGACGAGCATCAATTGATGGAAGAAGGCATGTACAACATCTATGGTCGTGCTGGTGCGCGTACTGAGATGCCGGGCTGTTCATTGTGTATGGGTAACCAAGCACGTGTAGCACCGAACACAACATGTGTATCGACTTCTACTCGTAACTTCCCGAACCGTTTAGGTCAAGGTGCAAACGTTTACTTAGCTTCTGCTGAGCTTGCATCTGTAGCTGCGGTTCTTGGTAAATTACCAAGCCCAGAAGAATATCAACAGTATGCGTCGCAAATCGACAGCGCTTCTGCTGACATCTATAAATACTTGAACTTCGATCAAATGGGTGAATACACCAAAGAAGCTGATCAAGTCGACACTAAGAAAATCCAAGCTGCTCAGTTAACTTAATTTATTGATAATTAAGTTTTAATGAGTTAAAAATAAGGGCTGATCAATCAGCCCTTATTTTTTGAGTAATTAGAATGAAAAACTTTAATGATTTAAAAAAAGAATATTTAAGGATACTTGCTAAAGTAGATGAGTCATTTTTTAATACAGCACATGAATATAGTAAATTTAAAGAAGGACTGTCTGGTCTTTTCCTTGCTAGTGAACCAGATCTGTATTGGAGCGCTAAAAATAAAATTATGATAGTTGGAGCTGAAACAAGAGATTGGAATATTAAGTTAGATCAACAGTACACTCTCGAAAAATATATGCTCAGATCGATTGAAAAAAATAAAAGCTTTTTTCAAAAAATGATGTTAGAAGCTAGAACTAAAAAAATTACTTTTCATGATTTTACTCGGGCAGTTGCCGATAAATCTGGCTCAGAAGGATTAATTTACTGCAACTTATTTTGTTTTGCATGGAAAGAGAAAAGTCCAATAAAATCAAAATATTTTGATCAAATTAAAAGTATTTCATTTGATCTGTTAAAGGCACAAATTGATTACTTTGAACCGAGTGTTATCATATTTGCGAATGGTAGTCAGAATACTGTTTATAGAAGAGAGTTATTTGATCCTAAATTCTATTCAGAAGGCAAAGACTATAGTGAAGAAAACATAGACAAAAACCAACTTTATAAATTTATTTATGATGGTAAATACTTATGTTACAGAATCCAGCATCCTTCAACAATTAGAGGAAAAAGAGCAGCCTTTGCTGCGCGAAAAAAATTAATATCGTTACTTCCTGAACTATAAATAGTATTTTTAGTTATACGGGCATTTCAATTGTAGTGAATACCCGTGTAAATCAAATCACCAATAACCCAACACTTTCCACCAAAGTCCGCCAATCACCACAAAGATGATGATATTGACGACACTCATTACAAAACCAGCTTTCCACCATTCACCCAGTGTGGTGTAACCCGAACCAAATACCACAGGCGATGTACCTGTTGCATAATGGGTTAAGGTCATCATGATGCTTGACGCTGCTGCCATCATTAAGGCAAATAACATCGGTGGCGCACCTAGTGCAAGTCCTGCCGTATAAAAGGCTGCAAACATCGCTGTGATATGTGCTGTAGTACTAGCAAACATATAATGTGCATACAGATAGGCGAGCATTAACAATAAACAGGCAGGCATCCAACTTAGCCCCAATGAGCCGATACTACTTTCAAGTAAACCCGAAAACCAAGTGATCAAACCAAGCTTATTTAAATAAGTCGCCATCATCACCAAAGCAGCGAACCAAGTAATCGTATCCCACGCACTTTTTTGCGTCAGGATATCTTCCCAAGTTAAAACACCAGTGAGCAATAACAAAGTCAAACCAATAAATGCTGTGGTAGTTGGATCAACAGCCCAAGCTGAACCCAAGATGTTTCTTTGACTTCAGGTGGATACATCCAATACATAATCAAAGGCATGATAATTAAAGCAATCAGACCCGGAACTAACATTGCGATTGCCCATGTGCTCCAGCTTAATGAAATTTCGCTATTTGTTGCTTTAGCAACAAGATCAACCACCAATGGGTTTGGGGCGGTTGCAGTTATAAACATTGCTGAGGTAATCGGATTGGCTTGATAATTGACGAGAGATAAAAATTTCCCCATACGACCCTCAGTGCCTTTGGCTGGATCAGAGTCATAACTGGTAGAAATTGCACGTACAATTGGATGGATAATTCCTCCACCGCGTGCTGTATTACTTGGCGTTACAGGAGCAAGGATTAGTTCAGACAGTACCATACTGTATCCGATACCGATGGTTTTTTTACCCCACACAGCGATAAATAAATATCCTAAACGTGCACCAAGCCCAGTTTTCTGCAAGCCTTTCGAGATCATGATTGAAATACCAATCAACCAGATCAATGGATTTGCAAAGCTACTCAAAGCATCTTTGATTGCGCCAGATGGGCTATCATTCGTTACGCCAGTGACGGCAACTAAGGTGATTGCAATGATTGCAATCGCACCAATCGGCATCGCTTTTCCGATAATGGCAGCAATCACACCAACAAACATTGCCAATAAATGCCAAGCATTTGGATCAACACCAGCTGGTACAGGAATGGCAAACCAAATAATCAATGTAAGAAATAAAGAAATAAGTGTAGGGATAGCTTTGAATCCCATTTGTTTTCCCCTTGTTATCATGGGTTTAATAAAATTTATAGTTCTTTATGAAAGTATCGTTAAAGAAGCAATCGTTAAGTTTCTATTATCAAAGCATTAGCTAGATTGATTCAAACAGAGTTTTGTTTATAGAGCGTTATAGATCAATCAATGCATAAATCACTTATCAAACAACCAAGCAACGTGTTACATTTTTAAAAGCTTGAGATAACTATAAGTAGGATATGACTAATTTTTCGTTACAACGATTACGCCTTTTTGTTTATAACAATTTGCACAATGATGACTATCAAACCACTTTTAGTCGATGTGTGAACTATTTTCTGATTTTTCTGATCGTTGGAAATGTCGCTGCGGTTATATTGGAGTCGATCACAGAAGTCTATATTGCTTATAGAAACTATTTTGATTTATTTGAGATTACCTCGATCGTGATCTTTTCTGCTGAGTATTTCTTGCGAATTTGGAGCGTAGCGGAAAATGATCCGACTGATTCTGCATGGAGCCAGCGCTGGAAATGGGCAAAAAGTGGTGGAGCAATTATTGATTTGATTGCTATTTTACCTGCTTACTTTAACTTCTTTGTACATATCGACTTACGTGTATTACGTATCCTCCGATTATTGAGACTCCTGAAACTCACGCGTTATTTTGTTTCTTTGCAAATCTTACTCAGAGTCATAAAACGTGAAAAAGGCTCGTTTCAGGCAGTTATTTTCATTCTTGTGATTATGATCGTTATGGCTGCATCTGGAATTTATGTGGTCGAAAATAAAGCTCAGCCTGAAGCGTTTAGCTCTATTCCAAAAGCCATGTGGTGGGCGGTTGTTACCTTAACAACGGTAGGCTATGGAGATGTAACACCTGTTACCAGTATGGGTAAGTTTCTCGGTGCTTTGATCACTATTCTCGGGGTTGGTATAGCGGCATTGCCAGCTGGTATTTTGGCTTCTGGTTTGGCAAATGAGTTGAATCAAAGAAATCAGAAATTAGAACAAGAATTTAGGGAGCTTTTACAAGCACAGGGGAATGATGTATTACATAATCAAGCAGAGCTTGAAAAACTAAGGCAGCGTGTAGGTTTACCTAAAGAGCAGATGCACGAGATTATTGTACAACTCATGCGTGAACATTTGCTTGAAGAGCAAGACAAAAAACAGGGAAAGAAACATTACTGTCCTTATTGCGGTGAAAATCTTGCTGAATAATTCAAAGATTTATCATAGAAATTTAGATCAGAATTAAGCTTAAAACTCTTAATCATTTTTATAGTTTATCAAGTTAAAAATTAGGCATTGCAGATGCTTAGAGCTTTTTATATTCAAAATAAAAGCTTTGAAAATTAAGTTTTACTTAATAGAAATTAAGATCCATTTAAAAAAGTTAACAATAATCTTTATCATTTGTGATAGTTTCTTATTATCTATCTTTTTTTAAGCTTATTTTAAGTTTACGCATCCTATGAAGTTCTCCCAACATGATTAAGCGGCGTTACCTGATTTTATTATTACTTCCACTGGCATTTATTTCTTTATTTGTCGGTGTGGGTGAGATGAGTCTTGCTGGTCTGTGGGCTGGCAATCCTCAAGAGTGGCAGTTGTTTTGGACCAGTCGTTTACCACGTTTGATGGCGATTATTGTGGCGGGTGCAGGTCTAAGTGTCTGTGGTTTGATTATGCAGTCACTGAGTCGCAACCGCTTTGTCTCTCCAACTACCGCAGGTCTATATG